>Ga0208902_1001296_pt1 | contig 12172 bp, 10 predicted proteins | sample AntAceMetag02UKH_FD_184767 | JGI IMG/M metagenome (GOLD analysis project Ga0208902, IMG submission 184767) | Saline lake microbial communities from Ace Lake, Antarctica - Antarctic Ace Lake Metagenome 02UKH (SPAdes) (version 2) | ecosystem: Environmental > Aquatic > Non-marine Saline and...
CAGGGGGTCAGAAACTTTGTAATTTTGGTTGTCTTGGATTTGGAGATTGTGTAAGCTCGTGTCCATTTGATGCAATTCATATGGGCGCAGATGGCGTGCCAGTAGTTGATCCCGGGAAATGTACATCATGCGGCAAGTGTATAGAGGCATGTCCTAAGAAGATCATTTCATTAGAAAATAATATAGATAAATACTATATCAAGTGTCTTTCTAAAGACAAAGCAGTTTTTGTAAAGAATGCTTGCAAGGCCGGATGTATAGGCTGTAAAATCTGCGAGAAACTCTCTAAGGGCGCATTTATAGTAGAGTGTAATCTATCAAGATTAGATTATAGCAAGGTGGATGACGAGGCAGTGCTGAAGTTATGCGCTGAAAAGTGTCCAACAAAGTGCATCATACAACTATAGGAGGGAATATGCTGGAATTGACAAAAGATAATTTTAAGGAAGAGGTTTTAGATTCAGACAAACCAGTGCTTGTAGATTTCTGGGCTACGTGGTGCATACCATGCAAGATGATCGCGCCTATTGTGAATGAGATAAGTAATGAGTATAATGGAAAGTGCAAGGTAGCAAAATTAAACATAGACGATGCAATGGAGATAGCCACGAAGTTTGGCGTAATGAATATACCCACGATCATATTGTTTAAGGACGGTAAAGAGTTTACAAGGATCGTAGGCGTGGCGTCTAAGGAAAGTATACTTAAGAAGATAGAAGGCGCGCTTACCTAATCCGCCTTAGGCGGATTATTTCTGGAGGGGCTATGAATATCGCGGTGTTTTGTTCGGGTAGCGGGACAAATTTGCAGGCCATAATAGACGCGCACAAAAGAGGAGACATAAAGGCAGATTTGAAACTTGTGGTCTCAGATGTCCCGTTATGTCTTGCATTGGAGAGAGCTAAAAAGGCAGGAATAAAGACTCTTATTGTAGAAAGAAAAGATTTTAAATCAAAAGAGGATTTTGAAGCAGAGATTATAAAGAATCTTAAGAAGGAAAAGATAGATCTAATCGTCCTTGCTGGGTACATGAGGCTTATCTCAGCTGATTTTATAAATCAATACAAGAATAAGATCTTAAATATACACCCTGCGCTTCTGCCTTCATTTAAAGGGACACAAGGAATAAAGGATGCGTTTGAATATGGCGTCAAGGTGACTGGGCCTACTGTTCACTTTGTGACACAGGATATGGATGCAGGACCAATAATATTACAGGGAGCTACCAAGGTGACAGAGGATGATACTGAGGAGAGTCTTGCGCAGGCCATACATAAAGAAGAGCACAAGCTTTATCCAAAGGTAATACAGCTTTTCGTGGAAGGAAGACTTAAGATAGAAGGGAAGAAGGTCAGGATTATATAAGGTCTTCTATCTTTATACGGCCTCGCCTAAATAGTTCCAAATCATTTCTTGATAGATAAAGCCCTGCCCCGCCAGGTTGGATGTCTATAAGCTCTACGCCTTCAAAGTCCTCAAAGGAATACCTGTGAAATACCTTTGCAGCAAGCTCTAAGATCCCGGAGAATATTACTTGGTTATCTTCGATAGAGGGTTCATTCGCTCTTATGTCGAATTTGAACGTTAATGTTTTATTGTCTCTTGTGCCATCAGAACTCTGGACAGAGAACCGCTGCTTAAGCCTTTTGTCTTCTTCGAAAAGCATCTTGATTCTTCGTCCAATCTGCCTTGCCAGGAACCAGCCTTCGTCCAGATCTTTCTTAGGGAGTCCATCTGTTCCAGTATAACCCAGATCCTTATATTGGGCATAAGTTGTCTCTATGCTCCTCTGCCTTATTTCAGTGCCTGTGTAGAAATGCTTTGAGACGATCTCCTTTATGGGATTTGGAAACATCGAGAGATTTGTAAGGATGAGGTACTCATTGATAAAGCCTGATGGAAAGATCGCCTCGTATACTTCAAACTCTGAGAGAGGGACATAGTATTCTTTTGTCCTGACATAGAAAAGCGCTTCCTGGTCTGAAAGCTCCTTTGCTTTTATATCTATGATGTCTATCTTTTGGCTGTCAGGTATACCTATTACAAATATAGGATAGAACAAGGGCTTAGCTTGTTGAATTCCAGGAGCATTTTGATTGAGTAGATCAAAGAGCTCTCTTACTTTCATTTCTCCGGCGATAATAGGATTGAATTTAAAGTCTCTTAAGATTCTTTTATGATACTCGCCCCTGGATATATCCAAGAGGCGTACGCGCACGACATCATATACGTATCCCGTAAGTACGAATTCGGCTCCGATGGTCTCTGTGTCTCTTGCAGTGAGGATATAGAATTTCAAAGGCTTGTCAGTGCTCATGATCACCCTGTGTATAGAGAGGGCAACGTCTTCGATCTTTTCTCCCGCCTTTGTATCAAGTTTTAAATCTTTGTCCACAAGGCCTTCTATAGGGATATAGACGCCCAATGTAGAGCCAATGATCTTTACCTCTACATCCAGGTCATATTCATCTTTACAGAGATTTATTACAGATTCTTTTACCTTTTCTTTTGAGTATGTCGCCGGGGTACATGAATACAAGGGGATTAAAAATAGAAGCAGGGCTAAGACTTTAAATGGTCGGATGTTCATGCAGGCTTAGAATAATGATTTTTGCCGTATTCCTTGAATATTGCTTCTATCTCGTCGTATTCCAATTCTTCCTTTTCGAGCAGCTCCTTGACGAATCTTTCTACTATTTTCCATTCTTTATCTAAGAGTTCCTCAACTTTTTTTAGGCAGGTATCTATTATCTTGCTTGTTTCTGTATTTAGTTTTTCTTTTAGCTTTTCAGATATCTGGGATTCAGGGATTACAGTATAGTCGCCTACATAGCCGGCCTCGCTCATGCCAACCTTCCAGACCATTACGTGCGCTAATTTCATTGTGCCATTAAAATCAGATGCTACGCCATCGCTTGTAGTGCCAAATCTTTTCTTTTCAGCCACATAGCCGCCAAGCTTAACTTGTATATCTGCAAGGAGTCTTTCTTTATTTCTCGTGTATAACTCTTCTCTGGGTTGGGCGTATACCGCGCCCAGTGTTTCTTTGCGCGAGATGATAGAAGCCTTAAATACATCGTCAGTAGGGTGCAGTATATACATTGTCACCAAGTGGCCTGATTCATGGAAGGCCACCATCTCTCGTTCTTCCTTTGTCATCTGTTTCTTGTGCTTTAATCCCATGTCAATGCGTTCCATTGCCTCAGATATCTCTTTATGACTTACTGTATCTTTTTTGTTTCTCGTAGCTATAAGAGCAGCTTCTTTTATTATATTGTCGATTTCAGCGGGTGTTTTATAGACTGCTTTTCGCGCGAGCCTGCCTATGTCGATATTTTTATCATAGTTTACTTTTTTAAGATAATATTCAAAGACTTTTTCTCTTCCTTCGAGACTCGGCCTGTCAATATAGATCTTCCTGTCAAACCTTCCAGGTCTTAAGAGCGCTGTGTCCAGCACGCCTTCTGCTGCGTTTGTCGCGCCTATTACAATGACGTTAAAATCTTTTTCTTTCAGGCCGTCCATTTCTACAAGGAGCTGGTTCTGTGTCGCGTTTGTCTCCTGGCCTCCGCCCATATGACTGAACGAGCGCGCCCTGCCTATGGCGTCCAGCTCGTCTAGAAATACAATGCATGCCCCGTATCCATACGCAAGATTCTGCGCTCTTTTAAATAGTTTTCTTACGCGGGAAGCGCCCACGCCTACAAATATCTCAGTAAATTCACTTCCTGACATGGATATAAAAGGGATGTTTGCTTCTGTAGCAATGGCCTTCGCGAGATATGTCTTTCCGCAGCCCGGAGGCCCTACCATCAGAAGTCCGCGCAATATTCTTCCACCGATCTTAAGAACCCGTGTGCGGTCTTTTATCAACTGCACCACTTCCCACGCCTCTTCTTTTGCCTCGTCTATGCCAATAACATCATTCCAGTGTATATTTACTTTTTGACCTTTTATCGTTGTTTGTTTGATCTTCGCGAATCCGCCTCGCAGGAATATCATGTACATAAATACAAATATACCAGCATGGACTCCTGATAAAAGCAGGGTTATAGGCATTTGTGCAATGGTGAGATGACGATAGAAGGATTCCAAACTTGATAAGCCCCATACGGATAATATTAGAAGCGCGGTGACTGCAAAGGTTATGATGATCTTGACCTTATGCATGCTAAGGTGCATCTTGAATCTACGGAGTGTTAAAATATCCATTTTGTTTTCTCCTTATTGTAATATAAAAGTATAGCATACTAATAATAGAGTGTCAACTGAGCTAGGTTGACAATCTCAGACACTTATGTTAATCTAACCTGGTTAGATTACCCAGGTTAGAAAGGAGAAAACATGTCAAAGGATACAGCTATTAAACAGATTAAAGGCCGGGAGATCTTGGATTCGCGCGGCAACCCTACTGTAGAGGTAGATGTTATTTTGGAATCCGGGGTAATGGGCCGGGCTGCAGTACCTAGCGGCGCGTCCACAGGTGAACATGAGGCAGTTGAGTTAAGGGATGGCGATAAGAAGCGTTATATGGGAAAAGGTGTTTTAAGGGCAGTTTTAAATGTGGATAATGAGCTAAATTCTGGTTTAAAAGGCAAAGATGCCTCTGAGCAGACCGGGCTTGACAAGCTAATGATAGCTCTTGATGGAACAGAGAATAAATCACGGCTTGGCGCAAATGCGATCTTAGGCGTTTCAATGGCCTCAGCAAAAGCCGTGGCAAATTATAAAAAGATACCGCTCTATAAATATCTGGGCGGTGAAAAAGCCAATATACTTCCTGTGCCAATGATGAATATCATGAATGGCGGCGCCCATGCAGACAACAATGTGGATCTACAGGAATTCATGGTAATGCCTAAAGGCGCAAAGACTTTTTCAGAAGGCCTTCGCATGGGTTCAGAGATATTTCAGAATCTTAAGAAGATCTTAAAGTCTAGGAAGCTTTCAACGGCAGTTGGAGACGAAGGCGGTTTTGCGCCCGATCTAAAGTCTAATGAGGAGGCAATAGAAGTAATCCTTGAGGCAATAGATAAGGCTGGTTATAAGGCAGGTAAGGATATTTTTATTGCGCTTGATCCAGCAGCCAGTTCTTTTTATGAGAACGGGAAATACATGTTAAGGGCAGAGCCAAAGCCGGAAAAATCAGCTCAAGACATGGTAGAATTTTACTCTGATTGGGTCTCGAAGTACCCAATATGCTCTGTTGAGGATGGCCTGGCAGAGGATGACTGGGATGGATGGAAGGCCTTGACAGAGAAGATAGGGAAGAAGGTTCAGATCGTAGGAGATGATCTGTTTGTGACAAACACAAAGCGCTTGAAGATGGGCATTGATAAAGGTGTGGCAAATTCTATTCTTATAAAGGTAAACCAGATAGGCACCTTGACCGAGACCATAGAGGCAATAGACTTAGCCAGGCAAAATGGCTATACAGCTGTTGTTTCACACCGTTCAGGAGAGACAGAAGACACGACAATAGCACATTTTGTGGTAGCAATGGGAACAGGCCAGATAAAGACAGGCTCTGTATGCAGGACTGACAGGATATGTAAGTATAATGAGCTCTTAAGGATAGAAGAAGATCTAGGCAAAAAGGCAACCTATGGAAACTTGCCATGGCCAAAATAAAGATAAACCCCCTATATATAGGAGTAGCTATAGTATTAATTGTGGTTTTTCTACCTGGATATGCAAAATTCATGGAGCTTAGGGCTAGAAATATAAGCATGGAAAAAGAGATCGAGAGATTAGAACAGGAAAATATGGCACTATATAGGGAGAAAGAGAAATTAGAAAAGGATATACACTATATAGAGAAGGTAGCAAGGGACTCCATGGGAGTCGCCCGCGAAGGCGAAATCCCGATAAAAATAGAGCAGTAGGATTTTATATATTTTTCCCTTGCCTGTTTATTTTCCTTGTAGTAATATAAGTGGGATTACAATGACGTAGTCAGCTCCAAACAAAGACGTTTATTTTAGAGCGAAGAAGAACTTTAGCAAGACACAAAGAAGTGGCTTTTAGTGTCTTTTTTTGTAAAGAACGACCGTAGCAGAAAAAAGAGGAGGCTATAATATCATGACGACAGAAAATACGATTAAAGTTGATGTCGCATTGGCAAAAGAAATGGGTCTTACTGAAGAAGAATTTGGCAGCATAAAAAAATTACTCGCAAGGTCCCCTAATGTAACAGAACTGGGTGTCTTTTCAGCCATGTGGTCTGAGCACTGCAGCTATAAAAATTCCAGAAAACTATTCCGCATGTTTCCTACCAAGGGAAAACAGGTTTTAGTCGGGGCAGGTGAGGAAAATTCTGGTATTGTTGATATAGGAGACGGTTTAGGGGTCGCCTTTAAGATAGAGTCTCATAACCACCCTTCTGCAGTAGAGCCGTTTGAGGCCTCTGCGACCGGTATTGGCGGATGCGTGCGAGATATATTTACTACCGGGGCAAGGCCTGTGGCTGTTTTGGGCGGATTGCGATTCGGGAATCTGGATAACGAAAAAGTGAAATTTTTATTCAAGGAAGTTTTCAGGGGACTGGCTCATTACGCTAATGTCGCAGAGATAAGCGCAGTGGGCGGAGACGCGTATTTTGACGAGAGCTATGAAGGTAACCCATTAGTGAATGCGTTTGTTGTTGGAGTTGTTAAACAAGAAGATATCGTAAAAGGCGTTGCGTCTGGCAAGGGTAACCCCGTGTATTATATCGGTGGAGACACGGGCAGAGACGGCGTAGGCGGAGCGAGTTTTGCCTCTAAGGAAATAACAGAAGATTCAGGTTCAGATCCGAATGCTGTTGCAATCGGAGATCCAGAGCTTGGCAAGCGTTTACGCGAGGCATGCCTGGAGTTGATTGGGAAAAAACTTGTTGTAGGCATGCAGGATATGGGGGCAGCAGGGCTTACGTGCTCTTCATGCGAGACAGCTACACGCAGCGGAACAGGCATAGAAATAGACGTGGCACTTATCCCGCAGAGAGAAAAGAACATGACGCCCTATGAAATCCTTCTTTCAGAATCTCAGGAAAGGATGCTTGCTATCCTTAAAAAAGGTTCTGAAAAAGAAGCGCTTTCTATTTTGGGCAAGTGGAAGATAAACGCTGTTGAGATCGGCAAGGTAACAGACGACGGCATCATGCGAGTCAAGGAAAACGGCGTTAGTGTATGCGAGGTGCCTGCAGAGGCATTGACAAAAAAGGCGCCGCTGTATGACAGGGAGATCAAAGAGCCTGCTTATTTAAAGGAGACAAAATCAGCGTCTTTTAAGGGTTTGCCTGAGCCGGATGACTACAATAAAGTGCTGCTCCAGCTCCTGGATATTCCTACCATTGCCAGCAAAGAAGCCGCCTATAAAAAGTTTACATTCGTGAAAAAGGACGAAGTCGTGCAGGGCGCTGGTTCGGACGCAGCGATCGTAAAAGTAAAAGGAACGAAAAAAGCGCTGGCAATAAGCGTGGACTGTAATGGCAGATTCTGCTATTTAAATCCTTATCATGGAGCGCAGATGAATGTGGCAGAGGCAGCGAGAAATGTGGTGTGTGCTGGCGGAAGGCCACTCGCGATTACTGACGGGTTGAATTTCGGAAATCCAATGAAGCCTGAAAACTACTGGCAATTCCACAAGTGCATAGAAGGGCTTTCTGATGCGTGTAAGGCATTAGGCACGCCTGTTATAAGCGGCAACGTGAGTTTTTACAATGAAAATCCAAAGGGTGCTGTGGATCCGTCTCCGATGGTGGGAATGGTCGGGCTGATCGAGGACGCGGAAAAGGCAATGACCCAGGATTTCAAAAACGACGGCGACGAGATAGTGCTTCTGGGTGAGAATAAGCCAGGTCTTGGAGGCAGCGAATACCTCTATCATGTGCATAAGCAGAAAAAAGGAGACCCGCAGATTGACATGAAGGTGGAAAAGGCAGTCCAGGACGCATGTCTTGAAGCAATACAGTCAGGCATTATCCAGAGCGCTCACGATACTTCAGAGGGCGGATTGGCTGTTTGCCTGACAGAGTCCTGCATTGCAAAAGGTTCTTCTATGAAAGGTGCTGTGATAGATTTAAGCGTGGCTAAATCTGACATGAGGCTGGATGATGTATTATTCGGCGAGGCGCCTTCAAGGATAGTGGTTTCTGTGAAGAGCGCTGATTCAGCAAAGTTGGCAGAGATAGCAAAGAAGCACTCGATTGCGTGCTATAAGCTTGGCAAGGTAGGCGGAGACAAGCTCGTTATCAAGGGAGCAATAGACATTCTAGTGAAGAAGCTGAGTGACGCGTGGAGGAACGCTATTCCTAACAGGACAAAGTAAAACAGTATCAATAGAGCCTGATATAGTAGGGGACACTTAAGTGTCCCCTACTATATCTTGACATACAGTATATAGTTGTCTATAATAAACGTTACTTGTTAACTAGTTAATATCGCGGGGTGGAGCAGTCTGGTAGCTCGTCGGGCTCAACTATGGGCGTCCTTACAGCAATGTAAGGGAAGATAACCTCTTAAAGTCGGTGAATCCTGTAAAATGGTAATACCGAGCCAAGTCCACAGAGATTTATTGTGGGAAGGTGTAGAGACTACACAGGAGGTACCCTAAACAGGGTAAAGGTATAGTCCAGACTACAAATCCACATTTAGTGGAGCAGCGAAAGCTGTAGTAGTACGCATAACCCGAAGGTCCTTGGTTCAAATCCAAGCCCCGCTACCACTTAGGAAGCCGGTTTTTCTTTCACAGAAAAGCCGGCTTTTTTATTTTCTTAAAAAAATTTCTAAAGGGGTGCAATAAAAGCCCCTCCTGATGTGTCTAATATATAGAGTATATAAATCTCGCAAGAAGGCTAAAAAGAATATTAAGGGTTTATCATAATGGATACAAAACTCAAGGCAGACATTGCCGAATCAGCTGTAGTAACAGAGTTATTAAAAAGAGGGTTTAAAGTTTTAAAGCCTTTTGGTGATAGGCTGCCTTATGATTTAGGTATTGATAACGACGGAAAACTTATAAAGATACAGGTTAAAAGCGCATGGCATTATAGAGGGGCATATAAAGTAGATGCTCGCATAACAAAGACAAATCGTCGCAGAAAGGTAAGAAAATATTACAATAAGGATGATTTTGATTTTGCAATAATCTATATATCAGATCTTAATACTTTTTACATTGTGCCTGTGACAGTTTTTAATGGTTATAAAAGCGAGATTAGTTTAGTAGAAACAGCAAAGCGTCAGCGCAAGCCAAAATCAGCGAAATATAGAGAGCAGTGGGATTTGCTGTATAATTGATATTAGGACATCAGATTATACATCTGATGTCCTAGTCGGAAGAGTGCGCAAACTAGACGCTCTATGGTCACAAATCAATTCAGGCTATAATCGAGCAATTTTATTTACCTCATAACTCATTATAAAATAATAAGATATGAAGTTAGCTAATAATCCACTATCAAAGTGTCGTCAGATTACATAGTGGGGGGTCAAATTTTGCTTCATATAACATAGAAGACTTATTTGATACCATGAGAGATAAAGAAGCAGGCACGAAGGATTTACAATTGAATAATATCCTGCAGAATTATCAAATTTATTTGATCAATAGTCAGGAAAACGAATCGAGAGCAGAAGCATTAAAAAAAGCTAGTAATTAATTTTTACAGTTATTATTTGCTTTTCCATCATTCGTATGATATAAATTAGTATAACGAACCATAGGTTAAGTTTAATTAAAAAAAGGAGGTAAAAAATGGCAAAAAAGAAAGTAAAAGCAAAAAAGAAATCAAAAGCAAAAAAGAGAAAGAAATAAAATAATTAATTTCATTATCTGCATTGATCCAGATTAACTTGTCTTCTTATTATTTTTTGGATTCAGGTTAATCTGGTTTCTTTTTTTATTCTAAACATTTATTGGATATAAATGGACATTATTTGGACACTGAGAATAATGTCTATAATCGCCATTTAGCGTAACCGGTTGTAAAATAATAAATTACAATATGATAAATTTCCTAGGACATCAGATTTTCGATCTGACGACATTAGTTAGCGATATGGAAAATCTTACACTGCCTTATCTAAGCTAGGAAATCACAAAATCTAGCTCTTTTCTATTGACTCAATAAAACTATATATGGTATAGTATCTCTGCTATGATAACGAGATATTCCCTTCCTAACATGGCCAAGATATGGGATGAGGAGAATAAATTCCAGAAGATGCTGGATATTGAAATCCTCGCTTGTGAGGCCATGTCTAATCTTGGAAAGGTGCCTAAGAAAGACCTCAAGAAGATAAAATCCAAAGCAAAATTCAGTGTAAAGCGCATAGAGACAATAGAGAAAAAGACCCGCCACGACGTAATAGCATTCCTACACAATATAGCTGAACATGTTGGGCCTGCTTCAAGGTTTGTGCATCAAGGCCTGACTTCAAGCGATGTGCTAGATACTGCGCTTTCTGTAATGATGAAAGAGGCAGCTGGTATGCTTTTGGATGACCTTAAGAAGCTAAAGAGTGAATTGCGCAAAAAGGCTAATAAATATAAGCGCACTATAATGGTAGGCAGGAGCCATGGCGTGCATGCTGAGCCCATAACATTTGGGCTTAAGATGGCTCTGTTCTTTGACGAGATAAACAGGTGTATCGAGAGGATAGAGGCAGCAAAGGATATAATCAACGTTGGCAAGATCTCAGGCCCTGTTGGAACATATTCAAATGTAGAGCCTTATGTTGAGAACTATGTGTGCAGGAAATTGGGCCTTAGGCCAGCTAATATATCCACGCAGGTTTTGCAGAGAGACAGGCACGCTGAGTATATGTCACACATAGCAGTTGTAGGCGCAAGTTTAGAAAAGATAGCGCTTGAGATACGGAACCTACAAAAGACAGAGATCAGAGAAGTAGAAGAGCCATTTTCAAAAGGTCAAAAAGGTTCAAGCGCCATGCCTCACAAGAGAAATCCTGTGATGTGCGAGAGGATCACAGGCCTTGCAAGGATCTTACGAGCGAATGCAATGGCAGCAATGGAAAATGTTGCGTTGTGGCACGAAAGGGATATAAGCCACTCGTCTGTAGAAAGGGTCATTATCCCTGACAGTACGATTCTTTTGGATTATATGCTGAACCAGATGATCTTTATTATTAAAAATATGCATGTCTATCCGCAGAATATGAGGAATAACCTTGCAAAGACAAAGGGACTCATATTTTCAGCAAGGATATTGGTAGAACTTGAAAAAAGAGGCGTTGAAAGAAGAAAGGCATATGATATTATCCAGAGATGCGCAATGGATGTATGGAAAAAGAACGAAAACTTTAAAGCAGCCTTGTGGATGGACAAGGATTTTATGAAGGTAGTAAAGCCAAGGGAACTTGAGAGGTTTTTTGATCTGGGATATTATACAAAACATGTAGACAAGATATTCAAAAAGGTAGGCATATGACTGGTATAAAAAAAGGTAAAAAGATTTACGAGGGCAAGGCAAAAAGAGTCCATGAAACTGACAAACCTGATTTATTTATTCAGGATTTTAAGGACGACGCGACTGCGTTTGACGCTACAAAGAGAGGCACCATAAAAGGAAAAGGTGTGATCAATAACGAGATCTCATGCGCGCTTTTTCAGCTTTTAGAATCAAAAGGTATCCCCACGCATTTTGTGAAGAAGCTGAGTGAAAGAGAAATGCTTGTTAAGAAGCTGGATATCGTGCTTGTCGAAGTCACGATCCGCAATGTCTCGGCAGGCGGGCTTTCAAAGCTTCTTGGCATTGACGAAGGCATTGTTTTAAAGAAGCCTGTCCTGGAATATCATTACAAAAGAGACGATTTGCATGATCCGCTGATAAACGATTATCATATAGAGATGCTTGGCCTTGCCAGCGCCAAGGAGATGCAGAAGATAAAGGATTATACTTTTAGTATAAATGAGATATTAAAAGACTTTTTTGACAAAGCAGGGCTTAAGCTTGTGGATTTTAAGCTGGAATTTGGGAGACACAAGGGCAAGATCTTTCTCGGAGACGAGATCTCACCTGATACATGTAGATTATGGGACAAGAAGACAAACGAGAAGTTAGATAAGGACCGGTTTAGACGGGATCTTGGAAAGATCGAAGAGGCCTATCAGGAAGTCCTTAAAAGAATAAAAAAGTCATAATCGTGGAATGGAAAATTGAGATAAG
>Ga0208902_1001300_pt1 | contig 12139 bp, 9 predicted proteins | sample AntAceMetag02UKH_FD_184767 | JGI IMG/M metagenome (GOLD analysis project Ga0208902, IMG submission 184767) | Saline lake microbial communities from Ace Lake, Antarctica - Antarctic Ace Lake Metagenome 02UKH (SPAdes) (version 2) | ecosystem: Environmental > Aquatic > Non-marine Saline and Alkaline...
CTACGGAGGGTGAAGGTATGGCTCCTGGTGGTACTACGGGGGATATACCTGGAAATGATGAGCTTGGCGACATTCCGACAAAGAATTGGAGAGCTAACTCGTGGGGGAAAGGAGAGGAACTCTATGAGCACTTTGAAAGCAAGAACTTGATAAAAGCTGCCCCATGCTACAAAGGATGTGTCTTGCGCTGCGGCAGGATTGCTGAAGTAAAAAGTGGGGAGTGGATAACGCCTGAGCATGTAGGGTGCGAATATGAAAGCATTTGTGCCTTTACATTTTTTGTTCTAAATGAGGATATGGATGCCGCCGTACATGCCACATACCTATGTAACGAGTATGGCCTGGACACAATATCTGCTGGTGCAGCTATTGCGTTCGCTATGGATTGTTATGGAGAGGGCATTATTAGCGAAAAAACTTCTGACGGTTTAGACCTCACCTGGGGAAACACGAAAACCATGATTGAGTTGGTCCGGAGAATAGCCAGCAGGCAAGGCATAGGAAGGGTTCTCGGTGAGGGCGTCAGGCGTGCTGCTCAAGAACTTGGTAGGGGTGCTGATAGGCTGGCAATAGAGGTCAAGGGCCTTGAAGGACCCGCGCACGATGGAAGATCTAGTAAGGTTCTTGCATTAATGTATGGGACGAATAACAGGGGTATGTGCCATATCCACCCCTTGGAGGGCATGTGCTATGACAGCAGTAAGATGGATTTTGGGCTGGTTCCCTATGGGATTCCTGATCCCCAGAGTGTTGACCGTTGGGCGGAAGACGGCAAAGGGTGGATAGTAAAAACGTTGCAGGATTTTGGTATACTGCCAGATATTCTGGGTATATGTAAGTTCTTTGCGTATACTGGCTTAGGACCCCCGGAACTTGCTGAACTCACCTCTTCGCTAACTGGCTGGGATATAAGCGGGGAGGAACTTCTGAAAATAGGTGAACGCGTATGGAATCTCCAAAGGATGATTAATGTTAGGGAAGGAATGGGAAGGGCAGATGACCAGCTTCCCGAGATGGTTCGCAAGGTTCCGGAGTTCGGGGCTTATTCCTCGGTTGCCGAATGTGAAATTAAGAACTACGAGCTGATGCTAGACGAACATTATGAAGCAAGGGGATGGAGTAGAATGACGGGCATACCTACAAAGGAAAAACTCAATGAATTGGGGTTGGAGCTTTGATTGAAATGTAATGATTTAGTTTTGAGGCATGGTATCATGTGAATTATGGCAGCATCTTATCGTATACAATGGTAGGAGATACTCCATATGGGAAGCCGAAGGGGAAAGGGATAGGGCACCAAAGTCAAGTCTTGAAACTCTCAGGCAGAAGGGCCACCTAAAAAACCTCTTAACCCGGAGAGAAAACGGCGAGGACTTCAGAAAAGTCAGATCTTTACATGGGTAAATCGCAACTCGCCTCTTTTCTTCATCTTATCCCTCCTTGTAACGGTCTGGTGCCGTTATCCGACGGCACCAGACCCAATTAACAACATAATTGAGAGAAGACTACGGACTTATTGATTTGATTACAGCTAGAGATGTTAATACAAGGATATAAGAGTAGGAAGCGCCAATTATTTGTGAAGCTAAAATGCCCATCTTTTACAGATGATATACAAAAGTTTTCAAATGGACCTCTAAATCATATACCTTGCATTGACACAGTTTTCAGGTGAATAATCTTATCGAGTACCTCAAAGTAGCCACTCTAGTATTTACTGGCTAAGGTAGCATTGATGACCAGGCGGCTTTTGGCAAAACACCAGTTGGAGTCGCACGAAGAGCAAAAAATGTGGCTCACCTGTTATTGCTATTGTCGGGAAGAACTGGGGGGTAAGAAGAGCTGGATCGAGTTCGTCCTATTATATTGGGTGTGATAATAGTTGGCATAATAATCTTGGCACCGAATGGCATAATGGGGATTATTGATTCTAGCACTCGTTCCGTCAGGTGGTGAAGATGCAAAGAGGGGTTCGGGCAACCTACTAGCGAATGGCGGAATTATTTGAATGTTTTTGGCAGACGTATGCTTATAGTCTGAAACGTTAAAAACCCTGTAGCGACCTTAGGCAAAAGAGGAGGTACAGAATAGAAGATCAGTGTATTATTTATGACCAGGAACCCCAATAAATCGGAGGTGAATAAATCCTAGAGGGTAAAGTAGCCGTGGTCACCGGAGGCAACAGAGGTATAGGTTTTGAAATATGCCGCCAACTGGCTCAAAAGGGAATCAAGGTAATACTAGCAGCACGTAATCAGCAAAAAGGCGAAGTGGCTGCGGAGAAGCTACAAAAAGAGGGTCTAGATGTGGTTTATCACCGACTAGATGTTACCGATGAGGAGAGTATTAAGAAAACTGCCGAGTATGTTAACCAAAACTTCGGTAAGCTCGATATACTCATAAATAACGCTGGCATAATGATTGACCGTGAAATACGAGGGCTGGAAGCTGACATGGACAAGGTAAAGGGATCGGTAGAGGTAAATACTTGTGGTCCGTCACGTGTCTGTAAAGCATTTATACCAATTATGCAAAAGAATAACTATGGTCGTATTGTCAACATGTCCAGCCATATGGCAGCATTGCACCAAATGGTCGGTTTGGCGCCTGGATACAGAATCTCCAAGACAGCCTTGAATGCGGTGACCCGCATCTTGGCTGATGAATTAAGTCAGACAAACATCACAATAAATTCGGTAAGCCCCGGTTGGGTACGTACCGAGATGGGTGGATCTGAAGCCCCTGATTCCATAGAAGAGGGGGCCGACACCGCAGTGTGGTTAGCCACCAGTGACAATGTGGCTACCGGGAAATTCTTCGCCAAAAGGCAGGAACTTGGTTGGTGAGTATGGAAAGAAAAGTTATACTTTGAAGATATGGTTAAAGTTAGGAATTACTTTAACAAAGACGTCGGTGAAGTTGTTGGATTAGGTTACCCACTTAATGCAAAAGTGAGTAGCGATGCCGATGCAACGTTAGGTGAACAGAAAGCACATATTGGGCTTGTCGCTCTCTTTAGTGAGATGGGAAGAATTTACCCACATTTGAAGAAATGAACTGAAAATGGATTAAACATAATAACTACTTCTGAAGAAGCCGTATATCCACGGTCGTCCTCTCCTGAGATAGTGGCAAAGTTGGATTAGCTGGTATAAAAAACATGGGGTCACAATTACGGGCAGCGGTTACAGTGACATTTTTAGAGTTAATCTTATGATTATTTTGGCAGGCTCCAGTCATACAGCTGAGTCTCTTTCCATGAAAACTCGATTCGATGCTGATGATTACGGATCAGAGGTAACCAAGTATTGGCAAGTAGGAAGCACAAAGAGAGAATTCAATAGTTAGCTCAATGAATGGCGGCCTGAGACAGCTTATCTTGGAGCCATTACGGAATTTCAGATTGCTGATTTAGGCTTAGGTGAAAAGGATATCCGACAAACCTTCGAGCCGGTCATCGAGGATATTGCTATAGAAGCACGGAAAGTAGCACAAGGTTACATTTCTTCAATAGATTTTCCTTAACCGGAGTATCAAGGTCACTAAGCCAAGCCTCCATTTTCTTCGCTACTTCTATTACACTATTGTACCCCATCTTCTCCAGATGAAACTATTTCTCAAATACGGTCTGTTCTTCTACCTTAGTCTGCAGAGCACGCAGCGCCTTCTTAACTAGGTTAAGACGCAAATTCCGTTCCTCATCTTTAGGCAATTCAGGATTGCCCAAAGGGTAGGGGATGGCAACGGCAGGCACGATGCGATTAGCCCCCACGGTCAAGGAGATGGGCACTATCGTAGCTACATGCACCACAGGCAACCCTACCCGGTCTATCTCTTTTGCCAACGTTGCACCGCAACGTGTATCGGTTCCTCAGGTGGAGGTAAGGATCACCCCATCGACATCAGCCGCCTTCAACTTCTCTGCAATCGCCTTGCCAAACTTCTGAGAATTAGCAACCGAAGTGGCATTACCTACGGTGACATAGTATAGGTCATGTAGTTTACCAATGGTCCCGTCCTTCTCTAGAACGCGCATAGCATCCAGGGGCAAGACCCTATCCGGGTCGTCGTTAGCGTAGACTGGATCGTAGCCACCATGACATGTCTGGTAGGCATCTGCGGTTAGGTCATCCACCTCGGAGATATTGTATTCAGCAAACTTGGAAGCGCTGGCGGCCTCTACTCGGTCCGGATTGCCCCAGGGCACTATCCCTCCTGAGGTCACCAGGGCTATCGTAGCTGAGCGCAGGTCCTTAATCGGGGGGCCAGCAGGAATGCGCTCAAAGGTGGGCATCGAATACTCAGTCTGGAATGGTTCACCTCTTAGTTTGAACAGAAGCATGTCTATTGCTCTCTCTGCCCCAGTTCGACCGACAAATTGATTGACCCTGATGCCACGAGGGAAGTAACCGTCCTCCTGTGGGAAGCCAATCTCTTGCCCGAGACCCAGTTTCCGCACGAAACCAGCCATTTTAGGAATGATCTCTCTCATACCTCGAACCGAATTGGCGGAGGGGATGATGTAAACCTCCTTGCGGTAGAGATCCAACGCCGGGTTCTCTTCGTACATGGCTGTCACCACCGGTATGCCCAGCTTCTTGCTTACCGCTGCACACGAGGCTCCGCAAGCAATGCCATATCTGCCCGCAGTAAACGCCGGGCCAGCTACAAATACGTCTGGTTTATAAGGGGAAACAAATTCCACCACCTTTTCTACCGCAGTCTCTATGTTCTCAGCGAAGTAAGTATCGCCGCAGACCATCGTAGCCACTATCTTCCCCCCTTCTCCTAAGGACTGCTGTAACGGTATACCAGGACCAACAGCACCCTCCTTAATCAACGGAGGAATGTTGGCTTCTGCCTCACCTCCTATTTGAGCGAAGAACTGATTCAAGTAATGGACTACTCTATACTTTTTCTCTGCCATCTTCCTTCCTTTCTCCTGAAGGCTTTCTAATACCCCCGAGCGGTTAACTTGCCAAAACCTAACTGGCAGGTAGCCCCCATAATGCTTTGTATCTCGACGTTTAGGCCCCCACCGGCAGTCACACAGCCAACAAACCCTCCCGCAATGACCTCTGCCGGTTTCAGGTCTCCAATGATGTGCTTCATAGTGGGAAGGATTATCACCTCATTGGCATTCCCTACACTAACTACTGCGTCAGCCTGGGGCACTGCATCTGCCAGGGACTGGGAACTGCCATCTCTTCCGGCATACTCATCGGTGATCATCACAGTCTTTACCCCATACGCTTCCGTCCTCTTGCAGAGCATCATCAGGTCAGTATCAGGGTTGCCAAAACCCTCTTCAGTAATGATTGCTCCTTCGGCTCCAATGAATTTCACCAATTTGCTGGCGTGATCTGCAGCCCTCTCCTTTTCCGCCATGGTGATATTCTCACTGGTAGTGACCACCCCAATGAAGTTCAAATCCCTGCCGTGTCGCCGATAGAGCTCCTTGATTACCGGATTGTTTAGGTGATGGTAGGTAGTGTGCTTATCGCAAGCAGAGACACAGTTGCCGCTCACTATGGCCCCATCCATGACTTCATTGGGATGGATCAAGGTAGGTAGGATCTTCTTGACGTCAGCCCCGTAGAGATAGGTATCGTGCAACAGTCCCTCGGACAACATCGGGTAAACATAGGCGATTCTGGGGAGGGTGGTATCGGTGACTGCACTTAATTCATAGACCTCCAGCTCATCAGGGGCCATATCCTTACACGCTTTGCCTAGGTAAGCCGCCGCCCTCAGTCCGGCAAGACGCACAGCCTGCTCGTGGGCATACGGGTTTAACCCATCGATGGGGTGCAGAATTAACGCCACATTGTTAGTCTGGGAGAAAGGCGAGTATTGGGACCCTGGCCCGCTCATATCTATGAGACCCTCTTGGAATCCGATGATCTGGCCCACGGTCACTATCGCTGCCCCTCTCAGGACGTTAGTTCTACCTGATCCCACTGTCTCCATCTTGCCAATGACCCCTGGGAAAAGTTCCCCTGACCCACTTACTTTAACCCTGGGCTCGATTACGTCTTTTACCGGGATTATCCGTACTTCTTCTCCCGGCCGTGCTAGCTCAACATCCGCTTCAGATAATCTATCGTCTTGCAGAGCCAAAGCAATCAGTTCGTTTTTGTTCACATAGAGGACGCCGTCTTTGATTACAGCCTCCTCACCAAATTGCACATCCTTAATCTTGATTATCCCTAACTCTAAGTGCACAATTAACCTCCTTCAACTGGAATCACCAAAGAAGTCTAGCTACTTGCTTTACGCACGTTATCAAGTGCTTGACTTATTTTCTCCACATCTAAGGCTATTTCCATAAGTTCCAGGTGTTCCTTAAAGACTTCAGGATCAATCTGCTCTTTCATTATCGCTTCCATGATGTGGAAGACGGGTAAGCCCAAGGCTACACCAGCAAGCGACCCTGCCCAACTTGGGTCTCCACTGATCACCGTTTCGGCGTAAAGCTCAGCACTATCAGCATCGGGAGAACCTAAAACTACGATGAGATCACCTTTGCCATTTTTTTCGACAAATCTTTTAATATCCTCTTGACCTTCCAGGTCAAACGCACCGGCAGACGTTCAGACAAAGCACTGGGTTTGTATTATCACCGGTTCAGCGCCAGCACTCCTTATACAGGCTTCAATAGATGGACCCTGTACTCCATCCCGTTCACCAATAATGATGACCTTTTTCCCTTTCAATTGCATTTTCATAGTCCCCCTTCGTTTTTTCAAACTGCGATAAACTACGGCCTCAGGTTCTCAGAAATCTATAAGTACGTTTCCTTTAGTTGAGAGTTTCGACTTCGTAGTTCTTCCAGTCCAATTCTATCGCCCATTTTAGTTACCTCCCCTGTTTCTCTCCAATAAGAAAGATATGCCATCGGAAAGCTGAGTCATGCGTCCTAGAAAGAGGCTCCCCTTCGCTAGAAACATGGCGCTCTCCATCTCACCCGCCATCATCTTCTTTACCGAGTGCCCTAGAAAAGGCACCGCCGAGGCGATATGACCCTGGGTGGGAGAAAAACCGGGCATTCCGTGAACCTCAACAAAATGGTCAAGGTCCTCCCGCATGATCTCATTGCGCAACACAGCAAAGCTGCCGATGGTGCGGTAATTTGTCCTGGGTACATTACCGCTTCCCTGCGGCTCAGTGATCTCAGGATTGTGTAGCTCAGTGGCATATTTGTCTATCTGGGTAAGCTTCAACCCCAGACGGTCTAAAGGTTGTATCACTAACTTGTTGAGGATAGCCTGCTGAGCAGAGCCTGAGCTGATTTCGTGTTTGCCTATGGTATCTAGCCGGATTACAGGGCTTTTGCTATCGTCTCGGCTTACCCAAATAGCTATACCGGCAAGAACGTCTTCTAGAATTGGCATACCGTGATGAAGATGACCTTGAAACTTCATTCCCAACTTGGCAAAGGAGCCACCAGCCACCACTACCACATTGTCAAAGACTTTGGAAGCAACAAGGCTTGCTGCTAGTACTATAGCATGAACTGGAGCACAGCAAAATGCCTTCACATCGGAACCCGTGGCCCTGGTGCAGCGACACAATTCACCGATAGCCTTGGCCATATTGCCCCCTCCTCGATTATAGCGATCGCCTACTGCCTCCTCACCACAGCCAAGGAGATAGTCAATTTCACTAGCTTCCCCTGTTTTGGCAATCAAATGACGCAGTGCCATAATACCAGAAGCCTTGGTTACCAGATTTTCCATCAGTATATGGGGGGCCAGATTAGGGTCCTCCTCTGCCCCTCCACCATGCGGCCTTTGACAACAGCCGACTAACCGGTCGCCTTGAACATGAATTGGCATGGTCTCTTTGTTGCCTAGTTCCTTCTCAATTCGTTTCAACGGAACACCCTTGTCAATTTTATGAATATCCTCAGTGGTAAATAAAGGATGCTCCTTCAATTTCAAAGCTATCTCTTGTAGAAAACTCTCTTCCAACAGAAGAAGTTGAAATTCATCACATATTTTCAGCATGCCATAGAACTCTTCCTCAGGCATGATTTCTCCGAAGGAGCCCCATCGGGAGCTATTGGGAATGAGGTTTTTATACCAAGGAGATGGGATCTGTAACAAATCGTCAGGATAGAGATTACCGATGAAAACCTGATTAGGCGGGTAGGCCACAGCTTGGTCAAAGGTTTGCAGATGACCTAAGATTGGTGATAATAGAGAAGGGTCTTTGCCTATTTCTCGAGAGGGCTTAGATCCGTGACGCACCATACTAGGCACATGAGCTAGAAAATAGGATGCCCCTTTCAAAACCGGCTTAACATTTTGATTTGATGAGTAATTTACCATAGATACCTCTTTACTAATGTCAAGTTCATCATGCCTTAATACCCCAACTTCATTAACCTGTCAACCGATAGTGCTGCCACTACTCCGTCTCCTACAGCAGTGGCTATTTGTCTAGCCGAGCCATGTCTTATATCGCCTGCAGCAAGGATTCCCGAGATAGAAGTCTCTAATTCTTCGTTTACCAACACAAACCCCTCGCCATCCATAGATAATAAATCTTTGAGATAATGAGTATTAGGCTCAAGCCCAATCCGGATTAAGATTCCACCCACCGGCAATGTTGTTCTTTCGCTTGATGATAAGTTAAGAAGTTCCAGCCCCCTAACTTGGTCATCACCGGTTATGGCCTCAATCCTGGTTCTGCAGCAGATTTTGATCTTTGGGTTAGCTAAGGCTCTCTCCTGAAGAATCTTAGTAGCATCCAGATGGGGCCCCCGCTTGATCACGGTGATCTCAGATGCGAACCTGGTCAAATATAGTGCTTCGGTAACGCCAGCATCACCACCACCAGCTACTGCTACCACTCGCCCCGTAAACTTAGGTGCATCGCACACCCCGCAGTAACTCACGCCCTTGCCCATAAATTCTTTCTCCCCTGGTACACCTAACTTCTTGGGCTGGGCACCACCAGCGATAATAACCGCTTTGGCCAGATAATAAGTAGCTTCTTTAGCCCCAGTTATTGTAGCCTTAACCACCTTATGGTTATTCTTTAGTTCGATTCCGTTGACTTCAGCTGGTTTGAACTGTAGGCCATATTTCATAGCCTGCTTCATCATTTCCAATCCCAGTTTGCCACCCGATATTCCGTCAGGAAAGCCGGGATAGTTTTCCACCTCTTCTAAGCCTCTGATGGAACCTCCAGCGGCTTGATTTCCCAGTAGTAGTACCTTGTACCTACTTCGACTGGTATATAAACCCGCTGCTAATCCAGCTGGACCACAGCCAACAATAATAACATCGTAATGTTCTTCCATATATCACACTTCCTCCCCCTGTTTCTTGCAGAATAACGTACGTATTTTCCTGCAGGCAAAAGAAAACAGAGGGATAATTTGTGTTTCACAAATTATCCCTCTGTCCATTTACCTGAGAGATTACCCGCTAGTATTCTAGCGAACTTACCCCTTCGGTGGTCCCAATCAGACCTCTCCAGAGATTCTACCTACGGCAGTCCTTTTGCCTGAGAGTTTCAAGACCCGGCACTAATGCCCTGCCTCTTTCCCCTTCGGCTCCCTAATAAGGGCCTCTCTTACCGTAGGTCAACCAGCCATATTCTTTTTTATAGGTAGTGAGCATATCATACCGGGTTATACTTGTCAATACCTTGATATCATCAGAGAAAGAATATCGACTGTCACTAGGTATATAAAGTAGGTATATGAAGTAGCAACAGATCTTGATTGTAGAGTGGCGAATGGAATAACATAGGTTGCGGTCACATAGCTCTTTGGGTTAATACCCTCGTTCATCTTAAGCTGTATTACTGTAGTAATGATTTGAGAAGTGGCGTAACAATTGAGGACAGGTTTGTACTCGGGGTTAGTTTATTTTGATAAAGGGGTATTTATGTCTAGATTGTTCCTGGTACGGCATGGAGAGACCGCGCTAAAGAGCTCCCAGAGGCTCTGGGGGAACACTGATGTCGAACTGAGCGCCCTGGGAATCGAGCAGGCGGAAAGGTTGCGTGACCGCCTGGCATCGGAGAAGATCGATTTTATCTACTCCAGTGATCTCAAGAGAGCATTGGTAACCGCCCGGACCATTGCCTCCAGACACCAACTGGACATCACTAGCTGCCCCGAACTGCGTGAGTTTAACTACGGCAAGGTGGAGGGGTTGACTTTTGAAGAGATCCACCGGCTTTACCCTGAGTACTCTAGGTACTTGGTAGAGAGAGGCCCCGATTTCAGGTTTCCCGGTGGTGAGAGTCCTGCCGAGTTAGGTAAGCGAGTAGGAAAATTCACAGAGAGGCTAAAGGAGTATGAGGCAGAGGAGACCATACTAATTGTGGTCCATAGTGGAGTGCTGCGTACTCTTATCTGCCAGCTGCTGGGAATAGAGCTAAGGCACATATACCAGTTTGTTCCAAAGCTGGCTTCTCTCAGCATAGTGGAGATCTACTCGGGAGGGGCAATACTGAACCTGTTCAACGATATCTCTCACCTAGACCACTTGCCACCAGCCTAAAGAAGGGCATCAAGCATTGGTTCAAGCACGCGCCACGAACGGGATTAATGTACTAGCCGACTTAATGCTACTACCACTTAAGGCATGGTTTGATGAACGAGGTAAAGGGAATATCGGATTCAAGAATCCACAAACAGACTGACGCAACTACACTAAGAATCACATAAAATAAAACATCCTTCTTTTAGGTTGAGTTCGACTCTGCTCAACCTCCCCGCCAAACCGAGTAGCCCTTTATACAACCTATAGAATACGTAATATCGTTCCATTTTCAAATAAGTAGCATCACTTCTATACTTTAGAGGTTATATTTGACGCACCTTTTTTATGATTGGTAATACTCTAATTACTTATGTGATTTTTCACAATATATTCTTTTCAATGAAGACCACGCACTAATATACTTGACAAACATAGATCAAATTGCTACAATAATTGTGCTGTCGTTGAGGTATGATACACATGGGACAAACAAGGAAGCGAATATACAGAGCTACCAACCCTATCGTGCGCTGGACATGTGCAGCATGTGGCCAGACTTTCTCCCGCCGATATTCCCTGTTGGCACACGTTGCCCGCGCCCACGGCGCGCCTTACACCTTGCTGAATTTGACGACAAAGGTGGGGACCCCATCTTGGGATAAGTAGTTGACCCGATTTAGGAGACAAGTGAGCAAGTACATTGAAATAACGACAAAGGGGCTTAATCAAACGCCTCTTACATATAGCGTAGACATTGAGAAAAACCTTGATATGTTTTACAAGGAGGCAAAGTCCAGCCGCCCCAGTAGCCTTGGCCGCTTGACAATAAAGTTCATCCGAAAAGTTGCTAGGATGGCCGGAATGCAATTGGTATTGGCACAGGGTATTGATTCCACACTGTCTGAGGCCAAGAGGCTTTATCCAGGGAAGACGCCGGCTCAGGTTCTGGAAGAGATGAGGGCTGCCCGCTCATCCATTAGCCACATTCACGACCCAAGCGATGGGAGCCTAATTAAGATCATAGCCGATCTCTTTGTTGAGGAGGCCATAGGCTTTTTCAGCATGCTCAACAAAGTCCAATCAATGACAAAACCCGTAAGCTCATGGGAAATGCTGGAACCTAGCCAACCCGCGGACCTAGAGGAGGTCTCTGACTGGTTATTCAGGGGGGGAAGATAATATGGATGGCACAGTGATTTCCTGGGAGCGGATGAAGCAGTTCATCGGGCAAGCGGCTGAGTTAGCAGACTACAGCGTGGGATTTGGTATAACGGGGTGCGATTTAAAAAGTAGCGGCTTCTGGGCGGTATACATCAGACAATCAACCAGGGAACAGTCAGAAAACGATCGTGCCGTTGAATACCTCCTCACCTGCGCTAAGCTAGCGAAGAGCAAAGGGCTCATCGTACCGACTGAGTACGTCATCTATGATGCCAATTCCAGCGAAGATTTTAACCGCCCAGGCATGATTCGCCTACGGGGAGAATTGATTGGCGGGAGGCTCATCGCCGGTGTCATTATCCCAAGTCAGGGTCGGCTAACCATGGAGCCACACCACCAGCTAACCTTTGAGAAGGAATGTGAGCATTATGGTGTGCAGGTGGTATATGGCGACGCCCCGAGCGGCAACGATT
>Ga0208902_1001304_pt1 | contig 12125 bp, 15 predicted proteins | sample AntAceMetag02UKH_FD_184767 | JGI IMG/M metagenome (GOLD analysis project Ga0208902, IMG submission 184767) | Saline lake microbial communities from Ace Lake, Antarctica - Antarctic Ace Lake Metagenome 02UKH (SPAdes) (version 2) | ecosystem: Environmental > Aquatic > Non-marine Saline and...
GCTGAAGGGACAGGTCGTAGTAGCTTTGCCGATAATCGGAGGTTTGCTAAAATTGCAAGGGGATCTCTCTTTGAAGTAAAGCACTGGCTCAGGAGGGCATATAAAAGAAAACTATTATCTGAAACAGAGATACATTCATTACAAAAAATGATTGAAGAACTAACTCCTAAATTAAGTGCTTATATTAAATCAATTGGTAATAACATAAAATAAGGTAAGTAAAACTACGGACAACTAACAACTATCAACAGACACTATAAATAATAGATATGTCCAAACTTTTAATCATAGACGATGAAGAGGGGATCAGGAAGGTTTTAACCCTCTCTCTTGCAAGCGATGGATATGATGTGTCAGCAGCAGCAGGGGGAGAGGAGGGTATTGAGATATTTAAAAAGGAATCTCCGTCTATAATCTTAACAGATATAAAGATGCCAGGTATGGACGGGGTCGAGACCTTGAAGAAGATCAAGGGATTGAATCCTGATGCCGAGGTTATAATGATAACAGGCCATGGGGATATGGACTTGGCTATAGAGGCCCTTAAACTCGATGCCTCAGATTTCCTTAACAAGCCCATAAAGGATGAGGCACTTTCAGTGGCTTTGAAGAGAGCAACACAAAGGATAGCAATAAAGCAGAAGCTGAAGGCATATACCGATGACCTTGAGCGAATGGTGAGTATTGCTACAGAGGAGGTAAAAAGGAGAGCTGAGTTTCAAAATAAACTTATTACGTCTTCGAATGACGCTGTTATTGCTACAGACGAGAAGGGTGATATTATCATCTATAATAAAGGATCAGAGAGGATATTCGGGTACCCTCGTTCCGAAATAATAAGAAAGATGAACATTGACAGACTTTATCCTCAGGAAATAGTTTCAGAATTCCGGTCTGGATTAGAGATGAGAGGCCATGTCGATCTATCAACATGGAGGGAGGTTGAAATTCTCACAAAGAATGGAGAGGCTGTTCCTACAAGGTTTTCAGGATCTATTCTCTACGCAGAAGATGAGGTTGTAGGTTGTGTTGGTTTCTTTCAGGATTTAAGAGAGATAAAAAGACTACAGAAAGAACTGATCACATCTGAGAGGTTGGCAGCTACAGGGCAGACTGTGGCAGGCCTTGCCCATTATATTAAAAATATTTTAAATGGACTTAAAGGTGGTACGTATGTATTAAATGTTGCACTTGACAAAAGTAATACAGATAAGATAAAAAGCGGCTGGGCGATGATAGAGAGAAATGTAGGGAGAATATCGGACCTCGTTCTTGATTTACTTGCGTACTCTAAGGAGCGTAAACCAGAAAAAGAAAACTGTTTTCCTAATGAGATAATAAAAGAGGTATGTGCCCTTATGGAATCAAGGACGAGAGGGAACAATGTTGAAATAAAAATAGATCTTGATCCTTTATTGGGCGCGGTATTTATCGATCCGAAGGCTATCCATAGGTCTCTATTGAATCTTGTTTCTAATGCCATCGATGCCTGCATATTTGATTCCGCATCAAAAAAATCCTGGCAGGTTACAATAACTTCAGCAATCGAGAAAAATCATATAATCAAATTTGAGGTGGCCGATAACGGAATGGGCATGGATGAAGAGACAAAGGAAAAAATCTTTTCCTCTCTTTTTAGTACCAAAGGGGAGAGAGGGACCGGACTAGGACTATTGGTAACCGAAAAGACAATCAAAGAGAATGGAGGGATGATACACGTAGCCTCTAAAAAAGGGAATGGAACTACATTCAACATCTATTTACCATATCAAGAGACAGAAAAAAAAGAAGCAGGCAATACGCAGTAAGAAAATTTTATATTCCCTGCTGGTTGCCTGACGCGATTCGAGTTTAATAAACTCTATTAAAGGGAGGGTTTACTATGGCCAAAAAGGTACTTAATGTTGAGGATGATGCCGATACCAGAACATTTGTTTCAACTGTTCTGGAGGAAAACGGTTACCTACCGATCATGGCAATGGACGGTGAAGAGGGCATGAAAAAGGTAAAAAAGGAGAGGCCAGACCTCATTATTCTGGATATCTTAATGCCACGGGAGAGCGGCATTAAGATGTATCATGAATTAAAACTCGACCCAAACTTAAAAGATATTCCGGTTGCTATGCTCTCCGGTGTTTCGAAAAGGACATTTCTCAGATCCCAGGCGGCCTTGACTGAGTTTGGTGATGAAACCGTGCCAGAACCACAGGCATATCTTGAAAAACCGGTAGAGCCAGAAGATTTGGCTGAAACAGTAAAGAAAATTTTAGGCTGATCTAAATTAAGAGAAATTGGGAGATAGTATGAAAATCTCAAAAATACTTTTTGTGTCTGAATTTGAGGAGTTATGGTTAGATGCCTTACAATCATTGATGGGCCTAAGAAAGGCAGGCATGAATAATGTTGTTTTTCTTCATGTAATATCCAAGGATAAAGTAGCCATGCGGAGGGGTGCCGGTTACCTAAAGCAGGAAGAACGGAAGTTAAAAGAGATCGCTGATATTCGATTTATTGATTGGGCGGAAACTCTGTTTGAGGAGGGGATGGAGGTTGTGGCCCATATAGCCATTGGTAATATCGTTCCTAAAATCCTCTCTGTTACCGAAATTGAAAAAGTGGATCTCATTGTAACTGCTCGCCTTAAAAGGGCTAAATTTGAGGAACTTTATGCCGGTTCAGAAACATCGGAGCTTCTGAGGAGAGCTGATAAGCCGGTTTTAATATATAATTATCTGTCACAGTCTGGAAAGGTGGGTGAGAATCCATTTGAGAGACTCCTTTTAGGGCTTGACTGGTCAGTATCTTCTGAAAAGGTTCTTGACTATGTTCTTGCTTTAAGAGGTGCGACAAAGAGAGTTGACATTGTTCATGTGATGAGCGAAAAGGATGTTGCCAAAATATCCAAGATGGAAGCACAAAAATTGGAGAGGAATAATAAAAAGAGATTGGATGAAGTATGTGATGTTCTCGTTAACGAAAAATTTGATGCACGGCCACATCTTTATATTGGTAAAGTTGAAGATCAGATTCAAAAGGCGGCTTCCGAGCATAGGACCACTATGATTGTTGTGGGAGCGAAAAGGAGAAGTATCTGGAAGGAAAAATGGTCAGGCAGCGCGGCCCATTCTCTCGCAGATACATCAGAATTACCTGTCTTGATTGTGCCAACTGAGGTCAAATAGTAGTGCTTGTAAAAATAAAGAAAATTCTCTATATACCATATCTGAAAGAGCCAACCTTCGATCTGCTTGAAGGATTGCTGGATATAAAGAAAATTGGACTTGAGGAAATTATCCTTTTCTCCGAGAGCCTTCCACAGGGATTGAAGGAGAAGTTATCTGAGCATGGAATAAATCTTAAGAGAGATAAGGGATCAGGACCGCTTATTCCAAGAATTTTAGATTCAGCCAATAAAGAGAATGCATCCCTTATCGTAGCTCATCTCAATAGAGAAAAGAGAAAGATGTTTAAAGGCTCTGTAGTGAGAAATCTGATAAAAAATACTCGTCTTCCCCTCCTGTTTATTCATGAAAATGGTGAGGAAAGAACTTTTTCCACAAAAGGCTTGTTTAATAATGTAATTCTTGCTATCAGCTGGTCTGATTCAACTCAAAGGGCATTACTTTATGTTATAGGTGTGAAGTCACTCGTAGGGCTGATAGACGCAGTATATGTGTTGAGTGAAAAACCGACTGTCAAGGATATCAGGCAACTGAGGGATAGAGTTGAGGAGATTAGAAAGATTTGCTTAGAGGAAAAGATAGATACCGAATCACATGTTTATGCTGGCAAGACGCCAGAAGAAATTATATTAGCGGCAAAAGACTATAAATCCACCCTTATTGTAATGGGATATGGATCAAAGGGCATCGTGAAGGAAATTACCTCAGGGAGCGCATGCTATCGGGTAGCAGAGGAATCTTCTGTGCCTGTTTTGATTATTCCTTAAGTTACAAAGGATAGATATGGAAGTTACGGTATTGGTGCAGGCCATCTATAAGGCCTTTGAGATTCTTGAGAAGGGTAAAAATAGCGAAAAGGCCAGAGAAGAGGCCAGAGATTTATTATATACTTCTGCAAAGTTCACCAGTGAAACAAAATCCCTTACAGAGAAACAAGAAGCCAGGGTTCTCCTAGCGAGTGCTAAGAAACCACGATTAGCGCTACGAAATTTTATTCTCACCTTTTTTATTCTCTTTGCCTTCTGGATTTTATTGTCAGGGCGTTTTGATTACTTCCATCTTACCCTTGGTGGTATCTGTTCTATTCTTGTTGCGTACCTATGTCACGATCTCTTATTTTTCAATATCAGGCTTGGGGACTTTAGGACAAGGGCTCGAAGGTTCCTTCAAGCTGGCCCTTGGTTCATGGGCCAGATCTTTTCGGCAAATCTGCATGTGGCCTATCTGGCGCTGTCCCCCAAGATGCCGATTGATCCTCAGATAATACGGTTTAATACAAAATTGGAGAGTGACATCTCATGGGTTGGTTTAGCAAATTCCATTACCCTCACTCCAGGTACCATTACCATAGATATCAGGGAAGGGGAGTTTTTTGTGCACGCCCTGGATAGAAAGGTTGCCTATGATCTTAATACTGGAGAAATGGAAGATAAGATTGCCCATGTCATTATGGAGGCAGACCACGTATATATTCAGGATGTTTTAGATGTTGCGAGTATATTTGGGGCGCTCAAATGATCAATATTTCAGATGATATCATCACAAGAACGGTATCGAGGGTACTTGTACCATTTATCCAGATATATGCCCTCTATGTTATTATGCACGGTCATCACAGCCCAGGAGGAGGCTTTCAGGGGGGTGTTATCTTAGGTGCAAGTTTTATTTTGTATCTTATAACCCATGGCCTTGAAGATGCAAAAAAACGAATGTCTGAGCTCAAGATGGGCCTCTTTAGCACCTTTGGCTTATTAATCTATTCGGGAATTGGACTGTTGTGTCTCATTTTAGGAGGCAACTATCTGGATTACGGAAGGCTATCTACTATCTTAAAGGTAATACCTGCCCAGGCACGGTCTCTTGGTATTCTCGGAGTTGAGATTGGCGTTGGAATTACCGTGATGGCAGTCATGTTTTCCATCTTTTTTGACATATCCACAGGAGGAGTGCTTCCTGAGGATGAGGAAGGTTTAGGAACAAGCGATGAATAACTTTTTATTATGTCTCGGAATGGGTCTATTTGCCCTTGTATTTCTGTGTCTATACAGAGGTATATTTGGACCAGGTATCCTCAACAGGATTGCTGCTATCTCTGCTATTGGCACCAAGACCCTTGTTATTCTTTTAATTATGGGCTTTATCTACAATAGGGTGGATATGTTTGTAGATATCAGTATGGTCTATGCCCTGCTTAATTTTATTGGCACAATCACCGCAGCCAAATACTTAGAGATAGGAGGGGAGGTCTAATGCATATGCTTCATCTAACCTCTATTCCATTTTTTCTTGTTGGGTTCTTTTTCTTTTTAGCAGCAACAGTTGGGCTTTTACGCTTTCCTGATTTTTACTGCCGCCTCCATGCAACAGGCAAAGGTGACACCCTTGCAGTTCTTTTATCTCTTATTGGCCTGAGCATCTATGAGGGGTTTTCCCTTACAAGCTTGAAGATACTCTTTATTGCAGTATTCATGTTTCTTGCCCAACCTACTTCCACCCATGCTATTTCCAGGGCTGCTATGAGATGCGGTCTAGAGCCATGGGTTAAAAACAAGGAGCAGATAAAATGATACCGATCTTTGATTTTATACTCTTATTTTTTGTTGTCATATGCGCTATAGCTGCAATTTCTGTAAAGGACCTTTTAAGCGCTGTGTATATACTTGGTGCATATAGTTTCTTTATGTGCCTTTTATGGACGGAGATGGGCGCTGTTGATGTCGCCTTTACTGAGGCATCTGTGAGCGCAGGTGTAGGGACAGTATTGTTCATTGCGGCAGTAAGTAAAACGAAAAGGAGGAGTAAGGATTGAGGATATTGGCTCTTATTACTGTGATTATGACAGGGATAATACTTATTTACGGTACCGTGGATATGCCTGACTGGGGTGACCCCAATTCTCCTGCAAGCAAACATGTCTCCCCCGAGTACATTGAAAAGGCGCTTGAAGCGACAGCCACACCAAATATAGTCACCGCAGTGCTGGCAGATTACAGGGGCTACGACACTCTTGGTGAGACTACCGTAATCTTTACTGCCGGGATTTCTTGTATTCTAATATTAAGAAGAAGAAGACAAAGAAAGCAAAAAAAGGTCATTGATCATTAGTCATTTGTCAGTTGTGATTCCAAGCATTTATGCGTTGTTACGATTTAAGTGCCTAAACTTAAAGGTAAAAAACATAAACGGATTGAGGGATTGGGGTATTTAAACACAAAAAACCCAACAAACTCAAGAAACTCGACAAACACAAATCATGCTCGACTTTATATTTAGCAAATACAATTATTGGATTTATATAATCCTAATGATGATAGGTTTTTATGCCATGATTGGCAAAAGAAACCTGATTAAAAAGATTATAGGTATGAACCTATTCCAGACGGCGATCATCCTTTTTTTTGTCTCTATTGCTTCAAAAAAAGGAGGAACTTTACCTATTATAGAGCATGGCCATGGTCATGGAGCCCATGCAATTGAAGCTGCGGCATACATAAACCCTTTACCGCATGTACTCATGCTTACCGCTATAGTGGTAATGGTCAGTACCCTTGGAGTTGCCCTGGCAATAGTAATAACTATTTACAAAAGGCATCATACATTAGAAGAAAATGAAATCTTATGGCAACAGAAATGATTCCTCAGTCTCCTATTTTGGTGGTTATTATCCCTCTGATATTCGCATTTCTTACCCTTCTCTTTGGTTGGTTTCGACGTAATCTCTGCTATCCAATCACTTTAGTGGCCCTCTCCCTCTCTTTTTTCGCGTCCCTTTATACATTACATACTGTTATCACCACTGGAACAATCCACTACTATCTGGGAGGCTGGAAGCCTCCTTGGGGGATAGAATATGTGGTTGATCACCTTAATGGGTTTGTGCTGGTCATCGTATCATTTGTTTCCCTTATGGTAGCTATTTATTCAAAGAGAAGCGTGGAGCAGGAACTACCAGAAAAGATCGTTTTTTTCTATTGCATTTTTCTCTTACAGGTCACGGGTTTTTTGGGAATAGTGATAACCGGTGATTTGTTCAATCTCTATGTATTCTTAGAGATTGCATCACTTGCAGGATATGCCCTTATAGCCGTAGGAGAAGATGGCGCACCATTTGCCAGCTTTAATTATGTGATCTTTGGAACCATTGGCGCATGCTTCTACCTGCTTGGTGTAGGCTACCTTTATATCGTTACCGGTTCACTAAATATAGCTGACCTGTCTCAGATATTACCCAACCTCTATCATTCGAAGGTAGTGCTGGTTGCCTTTGCCTTTTTTTTGGTTGGAGTAAGCATCAAGATGGCGCTTTTCCCTTTACATGTATGGCTACCGGATGCCTATACCTATGCCCCATCTTCAGTAAGTGCCCTTCTCGCCCCCTTGATGACCAAGGTAGGAGCTTATGTGATGATACGGGTTATGTTTACCGTATTTAAGCCATATTTTTCTATAGAATTGATCCCAGTAACCACCATTCTCGGCTGGATGGCTGCAGGAGCCATACTCTTTGGTGCGATATTGGCCTTGGCCCAGATTGACCTAAAAAGGATGCTCACGTACATATTGGTAAGTGAGGTGGGATATATCACATTAGGAGTGGCGCTTGCCAACAGGAATGGACTGACAGGTGCTATCCTCCATATACTCAACGATGCCTTTATGATGCTTGCCCTTTTTCTGGTTGTAGGTGCCATTATGTATAGGTCTGGTAAGAGAGAGATCTCTCAATTACGGTATCTACATAGAAAGATGCCATTAACTATGGCAGTCTTTGTCATAGCGGCACTTTCCGTGATAGGCATTCCACCAACCTGTGGTTTTTTTAGCAAATGGTACCTTATCCTTGGTGCAATTGATGCAAATAAGTGGATTTTTGTAGCAGTGCTGCTGGTAAGCAGTCTTCTAAATGTTATACTTTTTTTCAGATGCATAGAGAATATATACCTTGAGCCAATGGCTGAACATTCCAGCGTAGGTTCAGAATTGGCTATCAAACGTGAGGAGTCGCCTTTAAGCATGCTTATACCAATACTTATCGCAGGAGCGGGGATACTGTCGCTTGGCGTTCTGAGTGGAAAGATTATTTCTACCATCATTCAGTTTGCTCTTCCTGCGGGTTTTTAGTGATTTAGTGAAGGATAATTGATGGAGACAATAATTTCTATAAGGCCGCTTTTGGCTGTTCTCGTGACCCTTGTAGCAGCGCTCCTTATCATATTTACAGGGGAAAAACATAGAAACCTACGGGAATCATGGACTATTTTTGCCTCTATAATTAAGTTTTCCATTGTTCTTTCCATGGTTCCATTTATTTTAGATGGAAAGACATTAGAATTTACCATTATATCACTCGCACCTGGTGTTTCACTCCAGTTTAGGGTGGACCAGTTTGGTATGTTTTTTGGTATTTTGGCATCTGCGTTATGGATTGCAACTTCAGTCTATTCCATAGGGTATGTCAGGGGATTAAATGAACATGCCCAGACGCGATACTTTTTTAACTTTGCCCTCTGTCTTTCAGCAACCATGGGTATTGCCTTTGCAGGTAATCTCTTAACCCTTTTTATATTCTATGAGATGCTGACAGTGGCTACCTATCCACTGGTGGTCCATAAAGAGACCGAAGATGCTATCATGGGTGGCAGGAAATATCTTGCCTACACCCTTATAGCAGGTGTGGTTATTCTATTTGCCATAATTTTTATCTACACCCTTACAGGAAGCCTTGACTTCAAACCTGGTGGTTTCCTTTTAGGCCACGGTTCCCCTGGTACGCTTATATTCCTGTTCGTTATTCTTATATTAGGTTTTGGTGTCAAGGCCGCTCTTATGCCAATGCATGAATGGTTACCTACTGCGATGGTAGCCCCAACTCCTGTAAGCGCACTCCTTCATGCGGTAGCAGTGGTCAAGGCAGGTGTCTTTGGCTGTTTAAGGATTATTCTCTATGTTTTCGGTCCGGCGCTTCTCCATGAACTTGATTTGTGGATTATATTGGCCTATTTTGCAGCATTCACCGTTATTGTTTCCGGCATGTATGCACTTGCACAAGATAATCTGAAAAGAAGACTTGCCTTTTCTACTATAAACAACCTTTCCATAATCGTTATGGGCGCTGCCCTATTAAGTCCAAGCTCTATAACAGGGGCCATATTTCATATTGGCAGCCATGGGTTTATGAAGATTACCCTCTTTTTTGTTGCGGGGGCCATCTATGTGAAGACCCATAAAGAAAACATAAGTGAACTCGATGGGCTTGGCAGGCAAATGCCGTTAACTTTTGGCGCATTTGCTGTTTGCGCGATGGGTGTGGCAGGAACTCCACCTGTGTGCGGATTTATCAGTAAATGGTATTTGGCATTGGGCGCCATTGAGGCTAAAGAGGTGGTCTTTCTTTTTGTTTTGCTTATAAGCGCCCTGTTGGACGTAGCATACTTTTTTCCTATAATATTTAATGCGTTTTTTAAAAGTCCCAAAGAACCTGTAAACCCACATTTTGATGAGGCCCCTATGAGAATGGTTGTTCCCCTGATGATAACGGCAATTTTTTCACTTATACTGGGAATATTTCCAAATGCCTTTTTCAACTTCTTTAATTTAGCATCTATGGCAGCCGGTAAGATACTTGGAGGGATGTAGATGGGAAGGAAATTAAAATATATATTCTTTATTAGCTGTGGGGTGAGTATGTTGATTGGACTATTTATTCCACATGAACATGTGCATTTTTGGTGGGAGAAGATTGGTGTCTTTGATGCACTATTTGGATTTTTTGGCTGCATTGTGATTGTGCTGGGATCAAAGGCCTTAGGTCATCACGGGATCCAGAAGGATGAGGATTACTATGATTGATATAGTGCCTCCTGCCTTTATATTTATTCTTGGTGCCATTCTCCTTCCCTTTCTGAGGGAAAGAAGGTTACGGCAGGTATTTCAACTCCTTATTCCTGTGATAGCCTTTATAGATCTCCTGTATATGCCGAAAGGCACCTATTGGGTCTATAACTTTCTGGGATTTGATCTTATTCTTGGCAGGGTCGATAAACTCAGCATGTGTTTTGGATATGTGTTTGTCACTGTAGCCTTTTTAGGAATGGTTTATGCCCTTCATGTAAGGGAAGTCGGGCAGCATACGGCAGCCTTTCTTTATATAGGGAGCGCCCTGGGGGTTGTATTTGCCGGCGATATTTTTACCCTGTACGTTTTTTGGGAAATCATGGCCGTATCCTCTGTATTTCTCATCTGGTATCAAAGAGATAAAGCTGCCCTTGACGCAGGATTTAGATATATCATGGTTCACATATTTGGTGGTTGCGCTCTTTTGGCCGGCATCATCATACATGTGTCAAATACAGGGTCTACACAATTTGGTTTTATAGAATATGGTGGGCTTGCCTCCCAGCTCATACTGCTTGGTTTTATAATCAATGCCGCTGTTCCCCCTTTTCATGCCTGGCTTTCTGATGCCTACCCAGAGGCAACTGTTACCGGAAGTGTTTTCTTAACTGCCTTTACTACCAAAAGCGCTGTGTATGTGCTTTTAAGAACTTTCCCCGGGGTTGAAATTCTGGTCTGGCTGGGGGCCATTATGGCGTTATATGGTGTGGTCTATGCGGTCCTTGAAAACGATATCAGACGACTCCTTGCATACCATATCATCAGCCAGGTTGGATATATGGTAGCTGGAGTGGGATTGGGAATTGAGATGTCCATGAATGGATCAACTGCTCATGCATTTTGCCACATTTTGTATAAAGCCCTGCTTTTCATGGGCGCTGGAGCAGTCATCTATGTAACTGGGAGAAGAAAGCTCACAGACCTGCAAGGCAGAAATTTATACAAGAAAATGCCCATCACTCTCTCCCTTTACATGATAGGCGGTTTTTCCATCTCGGCAGTGCCACTCTTTAATGGTTTTATAAGCAAAACCATGATTATTGCAGCATCAGCCGAATTAGAGCGGCCTATTATATATCTATTGTTGCACCTGGCCTCCATAGGGACATTCCTTCATACAGGCCTGAAGCTTCCCTATGGCATCTGGTTTGGCAGGGTTCCTGAGGGAGAAACAATTGAAGAGGAAGAGATAGAGGCCAAGGAGCCTCCCTTGAATATGCTGATAGCTATGGGCATGGCTGCATTTTTGTGCATCTTAACAGGTGTTTATCCTAAGATCCTCTATAACATTCTTCCTTATCCTGTCCATTTCCATCCTTACACATTAAATCATGTAGTTGGGATGGTGCAGCTATTACTGTTTACAGCTGCTGCATTTTGGCTCTATATAGATAAACTCGGTGGTGAATCGAAGGTGAGCGTTGACACGGATTGGTTCTATAGAAAACCAGGTGTGCTTCTCCTCTGGTTCGTCAGTAATCCCATGCAAGACCTCAGGCTTAGGCTACAGAGTTTTTTTACCAGAATGGTGGCAGGCATTGCAAGTCTGAGCAAAAATCCCATCTTAATCCCTGAGATAGCAGTAAGATATTTTCACCTAAAAATTATCAATAGGCTTTACCAAGCATCTGATATATATAAGGATAAAGCAGACGAACTAAAGGAATTGGAATCCAAACTTGCTGCGGCAAAAGAAATGAGATACGATGAAAATGTCTATCGAAGGCCTATAGGTTTGGGTGTCCTTATAGCTATAATCCTTCTGTTTCTTTATGGTTTGATCTATTTTATACAATTGCGTTAAGACATAAAAAGGACAGACTTTGTTACGCTCCGTATCAGTAATTGGAAACCTGAAATAATGGAATATTGTTGGTAAAAACGGATACTATCAATTATGATAGTTTTTGCTGCTCCCCGCGCACACATCAACGCCTGCCGTTCGTCGGGCAGAGCCTGAGCGCTCATGATGATGAAAAGACACCTCTATCACTCCGGTATTCCATCACTCCAAAAATCCAATTGGAGTGAAGCCCCTAAGTTCACCTT
>Ga0208902_1001305_pt1 | contig 12119 bp, 10 predicted proteins | sample AntAceMetag02UKH_FD_184767 | JGI IMG/M metagenome (GOLD analysis project Ga0208902, IMG submission 184767) | Saline lake microbial communities from Ace Lake, Antarctica - Antarctic Ace Lake Metagenome 02UKH (SPAdes) (version 2) | ecosystem: Environmental > Aquatic > Non-marine Saline and...
GGGGTCATGGTGTTGGAATGTGCCAAACCGGTGCTATTGCACAAGCCAATGCAGGCAGGACATATAAAGATATTCTAGCCCACTATTTCAGGGGCTCAAGAATAGAACCAAAATATAAATAAGCTCACGCGTGATTTTTTTACAACCTCTATTATTAGCTTTAGGTGTGTTAATCGGTGTTCCCTTCATCATACACCTTCTTGGTGAAAGAAAATACCAAGCCCTGTCATTTAGTTCTCTGAAATTTTTAAGAGAGATCGAACACGATTCCTTGCAAAAACTTCAATTGCGCCAGTGGCTGATCCTTCTTTCACGAGCATTATGGATCAGTATGTTGGTACTTGCGCTTGCGCAACCGTTTTTATCAAAAGGCGAGGGCTCTCTTGAACCCGGGATATTGATTCTGGATAAAAGTTTTAGCACAAGAATTGATAAAAACTTTTTAAGCGGAGAAAAAACACTTACAGGGAATTTTCCCCGTTGGGATGTTATTGTTTACAACGAAAGAGCAAATCCCGATAGTTTGAGAGAAGAAATTCGTTTAAATATTGAAAGAAACAAGCGCGAAACACCCAATATTATATTGTTAAGTGATTTTCAGAAAAATGTACAAAATGAAGAAATAATTGAAATAATTAAAGCACATACAACCCGTGTCTTCGGCATATCCCTTGAAAAAAACAAAGAGAATTTTGCATTATCGAGACTTCGCCTTATTGACGAGAGCATTCATTTAGAAGACATGAAAAGTATTGAAATACAACTTTCTCAAAACGATCAAACTCCGATACCCCCCGCTATAGATATTAATTTAAACGGCACACAAATTGGACGGGCAGGCATAAACGAAGAGGGATATGGATATTTTCATTTCACTGTTCCGGAAAACGATCACATCCCTTGTTTCGCAAGATGTACTGAGGACGAATATCCCGAAGACAACATTCGTTATCTTGTTATTAATAACAAAACAAAAACAAAAATACTCTGCGTTAACGAAACAAACGAGATTAATTATTACATAAAAGCACTTCAGGCAATGGATCGAGTTTCACCCACAATGATCATACCACAAAAACTGACATCAGTTGATATTGATCAGTTTGATATGATCTGGTTTTCAAATCTGTATTTCTTAAGCCCCAATACAATGAGGGCAATAAAAGATTTTTCAACGAACAAGCCGGTCCTTATAACAACAGGAAAACAAATAGTACATCCCAATGGATGGGAAATGATCACAGGTGATCTTGTGCCCATAAAACAACAAGAAGCATATTTTAGAATAAAGAAAATTTCCGGTGTCACGGGAAACGAAGATCTTCGAATCAAACGTTATTATCAAAGTTCTCGCAAATCGGAACACATCATCTGGGCACTTGCATCGAAAGATCCGCTACTTATGGAAACAGAGAAAAACATTTACTTAATTCTTTCTCCTTTTCATTTTGACTGGAACGAAATGGGGCTATCCCCGTACTTTACGCGTGCAATTAGCGGGCTTATTGCGAAAATGCTCGATGTTCAAGAATTGTCATACGATATCGGTGAAACAATTCCGATCAAAGAACCCTTTTCAGCGGTGATTGCGCCTACAGGAGAAAATTATCAAGTTAAAGATGAATTCACACATACTGGCACGCCGGGATTTTATACAATTGAAAACTCCAAAGGACGCACGTCGGTTGCCGTGAATATTCCTGGAAACGAATGTATTCAGGATCAGATTGAAAATGAAAATATCTACATGTTAGAATGGGAAGGAGAAAATATTGCCGATATTGAAAAACAAATCAAAGGTAGGAATTCCCAAACATTATTTTATATTCTATCCCTGCTTTTTATTGTTTTTGAGATGTTGTTATTAAGAAAAGGAGAACGCACAAAATAAATGGGACACCAGATTAAAAAAGAACCTGAACGGGCTATTCTGTGCGCGGTATCATTACCCGGAAAAACAGAACACACGGAACACTCAATTGAAGAATTGGGTCGTCTTGCTGAAACTGCGGGGGCCGTGATAGTAGATACACTGATTCAAGTTCGCAGAGCAATACACCCCCAGCATTATCTTGGATCCGGTAAGCTGAACACATTAAAAATGCTGGCAGAAGAGCAAGATGCCGACCTCGTTATTTTTGACGATGAGTTGTCACCCTCACAACAAAAGCTCATTGAACAAGAATTAGAGGGTATTAAGATCATTGATCGATCTGCTTTGATCCTTGATATATTTACCCTGCATGCCCGTACACGGGAAGCGAAGACACAAGTTATGCTGGCAGAAGCCGAATATTTACTTCCAAGATTAACAAAACAATGGACCCACCTTGAACGCCAAGCCGGCGGCATTGGAATGCGTGGCGGCCCCGGTGAAACACAGATAGAGATCGACCGGCGTTTATTAAGAGATCGCATTATAAAGTTAAAAATCGATCTAAAGAAAATCTCTGTGCAACTGGACACGAAACGCAAATCACGCTCAAAACGATTTAATGTTGCACTTGTAGGATATACCAATGCCGGCAAATCTACCTTAATGAATCATTTTGCAGGTCCTAGTGTTGAAGTTGAAGATCAACTTTTTAAAACGCTGGACACCACGGTTCGCAGAGTACAATTGGACAAAGCCCACACAATTTATCTCAGCGATACGGTTGGCTTTATTCAAAAATTGCCACACCAGCTAGTTGCTTCTTTCCGCTCTACATTAAAAGAAGTTGAGACAGCCGACCTACTTTTAAAAGTTATAGATATTTCCGATCCTAATTTTCGGGAACACATGCAGACCATTGATGAAGTCCTTAAAGAATTCGATATTCCCGAAAAAAGATTTATCACGGTTTTTAATAAAACAGATATTCTTGAAAGCGTCGGACATATCAAATTTGTCAAGCGCACATATCCCGAATCTTTTTGCGTTTCTGCAGAAAGAGGTATTGGGCTTGAAAAACTGGTTAAAGCAATTTGCGATCGTATTGATGAAAGTTCCTATGTACATCATTTTTATGTTGATCCGCAAGAAGGCAAATTGATTGCAGATCTGCATAAATTCGGCGAAATACTAGAAAGCCGTTTTGTCGAAGACAAAATACTATTTACGGTTTTTCTTGATGCTCCGGTATATGAAAGCTTAAAGAAGAAATATCAGCTTTAACAATAAGCCGTAAGGTATAGAAAGGTAATTTATATGAGTTTATTAGCGATCTTTGGGTATGTGGCATCTATTGTAATAGCCATATCACTTACAATGAAAAATATTCACCGCTTGCGATGGTGGAATTTATTTGGTGCGATAGCGTTTTCAACATATGGAGGCATGATCGGCGCATGGCCTGTATTTGCCGTAAATGGCTTTATCACCATTGTTGATATTTATTATTTGATCGCGATGAGTCGCCACAAAGAATATTTTGATCTACTTGAAATTGATATTAAAACATCAGTTTTTACACAACGTTTTCTCAAGTTTTTCAAAGAAGACATAGCAAAATATTTTCCCTCATTTAACTATGACCCCAACACAGAATACAGAACATATTTTTGTCTTCGAGATTGTCGTCCCGTTGGACTGGTGTTGTATTCTCCTATCTCGGAAAATGAGCTTTTAGTCGAACTGGATTACACAATACCCGAATATCGCGATATGAAAACGGGAAGATATTTTTATCACGAAGGTCTAAAGCGTATCGGCATTGATGATAAGAAGCAATTTGTTATTAAAGATCCGACTGAGATCCATCGTAAATATCTTAACGCCATGGGATTTAAGAGAACGGGTGATGAGGATGGCATTCATATCTATAAAAGACAGATCTAAAAAAAATGAGTTTAGTGTTCTCTTTGGCGAAACAATTGTACGGCATTGAAGATCGAGATCGCTAGAAAAACAGCAAACATTGCCAAAAACAGCCATTGACCCGATTGTGCAAAGTACCCCGCTGAATTAATAACAGTATATCCAAGCATTCCCTGTCCATAAAGAAGCAAGGTTTCTCTGACGACCCGTTTTTTGCAAATAAGAGATGCAAATATCAATAAAATCGCCGTCATAATTTCAATAGAAATATGAAAACCGATACTCACAGGCGTTGTCTCGAATTCAGGAACATTCCCCGTAACAATAAAGAAAATCTATTGAAGGATCATCAAAACACCAATAATTGCTGAGCTGTATTTAACAAATTTCACGTTAGCCACACTATTTAAAAGTTAGCGGTTGTTTTTGTATTTTTCGATAATCTCAAGATATTTCGGAACAACAACATCGTCGACAATGTTTTCCCAAGAGCGGAATATTGTCCTTTGTGCGCTCAACCCCGCGTTTTTCATGCTTTCACGATTGGCAACGATCTTTAAAATTGCCTGGCTTACACTTTCTGCAGAGTTTTCACACAAGTAGCCGTTCTCGCCATGAATCACACCCTCTGCGGCATTGCTTCCTTTAACAATAAGAGATGCCGTGCCGACGGCTGCTGCTTCGCGAGTAACAATAGGAGCATTATCATAAATTGAAGGAAAAATAAATAGATCCGCCCGGGCAAAAATACTTTTTAGGTTGTCGCGATCTAGTATTTTCCCCAAGAATTGAACATTTTGACCTATCCCCAGTTCTTTAACTCGGACCTTGAAATCCTCTAGAGATTTCCCTTCACCGACAAATAACATCGTGAATTGACAACCTGCTTTTTTCAGCAGGCCCAAGGAGTCAATTATCATGGGAATGTTTTTCTGTTTGACCATTTGCCCAACAAAGAGAAAAACGAGATCATTTTCAGAAAGGCCATAATTTTTATTTGTTGATTGAACAAGGGAATCAAGATTGAAAGGTACGTCAAAATCAGCACCATTGGGCACCACGTCCACCGGCCCTTTGTAACCATAAGAAATTAGGGTTTCGCGCGTGCTTTCATTAACGGCCCAAACTGCATCAGCATAGCTGAAAAAATCTACGACAAGATGTGTCATTAACCAGGAGATCACATCTGAGCGAGTCGCTTCTTTAAAATCATCATAAAACTTTGAGTGGAAGGTTGCCACAAGAGGGACGTCTTTTTGTCGGGCAAACTGCAAAGCAATGTTTCCCGAGCTGAAGGGGCTTTGCGCGTGAACAATATCCACATTTAAACTGGAAAGTTTTTTCCACAATTTTGGATTGTGTTGCCCAACGCCAAGTCGGTAGGGTTTTCGCATAGCAAGAGGCAATGAGGGGTAACGAAGGACTGGAAAGATCTCGTCATCTACATAAGCAGGATATTCCGGGGTAACCACATAGGATTTCCCGTATTTCTTTTTAATCCAATGTGCATAATTTCGCGTTACATTTGCCACGCCATCCATTACCGGAGGGAATGATTCATTGAATTGTATTACATCTAATTTCATATTGATCACCTCGTCCAATAATAGCTTAAAGAAAGCTTCGTGTCAAGCAAAGAGCTTCATGTTATTGTGGTTGATTATGGGCTATTTCCGACCTTTGCGTACTTTAAGTAAGGGATAATAATATCATTTTTAGGAGTATCGGTTCCATCATATGTTATCGTTAGAACCGGAACGCCCGTGATCTCTTCAATATCTTTGCTCATTGCCTCGGTGATCAGCGAAGGACAACAGAAGGCAGGGTTGGTTTGTACAAAAAGCGAAATATCGGGATGTTCTTTCATTATCCGAAAGATCTTTAATACATTCTCATAACTTTCACCATCCTGTTCAATACGTATATTAAAATGTCCCAATTCTTTTTCGGCATCGGGGTTTTTTGCGGATACGGGTTTCCCAACATATTTGCTAAAGAGACTTTGATAACGACTTTCAAATATTTGCATTGCGGTAAGAAGTGTACGGTAAGTTACAAGATCAGAGACATTTAATTCTTTGATCCATTTCTTTTCATATGCCCCATAAGCGATTTTGGCATAATCATGATACGGTGTAATGATCACCTCTCCGCCGGCATTCTCTATTGAGCGGATAAGATCTTGGTTCATGATCTCATTATCGCGCACATAAAGATCACCAAATAAAGCAACCTTTGGTTTAGGCGTTTTTTTGATCTCAATGTCATCAAGTTTTTTAATTACTTTTTCCACCGCATCGTGATATTTAATCTTACCAAGAAAAGTGTCGATAAATATATTGCGACATTGAGCAAGCACACGATCGGTCTTTCCTTTTTCAATTTCGTAAGGACGGATCATACAACCGATCTTTTTCAAATTCCCACCGAACATATAGGCAAAGTAGGTTTTTACCGATACAATGGGACTGAATTCCTTCATGGCAATAGTACCATTATAAATACCGGCATTTTCAAGGCCTCCCCCGCTTTCATTGATCAGCGTTTTAATATAGGGTGAGTATAAGCGGATATTACAAGCCCATTTTCCCTCTATCATCCAAAGCAGTGTGTTTGCCGGATCAAGGTCATACTTTTTAATATAGGCTATAAACTCATGCGCAATAGCATTGACAGGAATGCATTGTCCCGTGTTCATTTTCATGCTTTCCGCGATCAGTTGGGGAGTTTCTTCAAGAATACGGGCATCAACACCAAAGGATCTTAAATTTGCAGCAATAAGGGGAATGACAGCCGGATCCCAATTGGGAAGCAATAAAGTTTTTCCCTTATAATCTTTTTCCATACCCGCTGTGATGGCATATTTTTTTTCGGGCACCTTGTCTGTATCGCTTGAGCGTAAATGATTTCGAAAAGCTCGAATTCCCGCTTCGATACGAGTTTCATAGCCCACACTGGAATCATGTTCATCTAATTGTAGAATAAGATAGGGCTTTTCGTGTGCATCCATAATACGTTTAAAATATTCAAGCGCAAAAGAATCGGGTGCACACATAAACGAAGTAATAAATACGGGATATAAGCCGGGTGTTTTTACGCAAAGATCAGCAGCTTCAAGAATAGCGGCAGGGTACACCCAATGAAACTGATCCAACAACAGTTCCATATCACCGTCTTTTGTCGTCCCGGGCAGAGAATCGTTAAAGAGTGTTTCTATGCCAAGTTGAGCAAAGTAGTTTGGAATACCCTTGTTCATGGAATCTGCCAACACGGTGTATGGTCGACCCAGCAATGCAACTTTAACTTCATTCGCTTCTGGTGTTTTGTACAATGTCTTCATGCTGTTTTTCGTGCTTATGTAATATGACCATGCTTCGTCGTAGGCCTTGTTCACAGCAAAAATACTGTATTGTCCGGGAAAAGCTTTGTGAAGGGAGCTGTATAGTTCGGCTTTGGTTAGAAGTGCATTTTGTCGATGGTTGATCAGTGGGCGCAAACTGCTGATGCGCGTACTATTTTCCTTTGTAAGTGAAGCGACAACGGTAGTGAACTGAGTGTAATAGCAATACTTACGCAAACGATCAGGATTATCATGATCTTTAATGCTTTCAAGATGAATGGGGAGGAAAAGTGTATCACATTGCTGTATTAATGATTGGACATGACCATGAAAAGCGGTAACGGGAGCGCAGAATTCCGCACCACTATGTTTTTTTCCCAGCTCAAGGATGCTCTTATCGTCTTTGCTGCTAATCGTTTTTATTCCAAGAGAATTAAAGAAATGCTCCCATAAAGCAAGTTCTTCAAATATTTGTAATCCAGCCGGGATCCCGATAAGAGGCGAAGACCCATTGACCTTTTTTGGGGTCCATTTGGGAAGTGCTTTTTTGCGCGTTTGCAGAAGAGACGGGACTTTTTCTTTTTTTACATATTTTTTAGTGTTGTAATCGCGACCACAAAGAAATCCGTAGGCGACCTCATCATCTTTAATACTTGCGATACGAATGCGGCAATTATTCAGACATAATTCACATATCTCAGTACGGACAGGGATGTCCTCTTTGTATATATCAATACCCCTAAAAGAACTTTTACCATTCATCTCTTCGGAAACCGTGATGGCGGCGCCGAGGGCACCGGTCAGATGACAGTAAGGGGAAACAAAAACCGGTTGTTTAAGTTTTTGTTCAAAAGCGGCAACCAGAGCTTTGTTTTTAGCCGTTGCTCCTTGGAAACAAACGCGCTTGCCAATACTTCCCCCTGAAGCAACTTTTTGAAAATAATTTTCCCTTACGGAAAAAAGAACTGCGGCTAAGATCTCGCTAACAGTATAATTTTTATTTAGGTAGTGATTGATGTCACGCTCCATAAAAACGGTACAACGATCACTGACAAGAGGTGCTTGTGCGCCTTCGGCAAGACCGGAATATTCAGACAAAGAGACCCCAAGCTTCTGTGCTTGCTCTTCAATAAAGCTCCCCGTACCCGCGGCACAAACCGTATTCATTTTCGAGAAGGTAACCACACCCTTGCGCAGGGTGGTAAACTTTGCGTCCTGTCCGCCAATCTCAATGATGGTATCAATATCGGGATTTAATTCAACTGATGCCTTAGCGTGTGCTGAAATTTCATCCATGATACAATCGGCACCCACTAATTTCCCAATGAATTTTCTACCCGATCCGGTTGTTGCCACAGCCTTAAAATCGAAGTGGTAATCATATTCTTTGATGATATAGTCAACAGTTTCAAAAATTCCCTGAATAGCAACAATAGGTCTGCCAGCAGTACGGGTGTACAGGCCGGCTATAGGTGTATTTTTAGAATCAATTATGATGGCTTTAGTTGAAGTTGAGCCGATATCAATACCCATAAATACTTCAGATTGAGCGTTCATTTTCGGACGTTGATAAATATCTACTTCTACAGGCGTTCCCCCGCCCGTAACAGGATAATCGTAATGTTCTAACCCATCAAAATCAGGGTAATTACTGAGCGTTAATTTAAGAGGATCATAATAATAATTTTTCTCTTCATGTGATAAAGGAAGGAGGTCAGCCAATGTAAACTTCGCCTCAATAAAATCTGCTTCATCAAGCAGGAGTTGTGCCGCACCGATCGCAGAGAAAAGATGAGCATGTTTATGTACTAAAATATCACCCGCATTGATGTTTTCGAGGTGTTTGACCACCGCTTCGTTCTGGGCAACACCGCCGGTAAAAACCATGGGCGATAAACCCGCGTCACCAAGATTCAAAGTATCGGCGATATTATTAGCCAATCCGCGGCATAGACCATCGCAAATTTCTTCAAGCGAATAACCTTCTTGCTGGCGGTGAATAATATCTGTTTTCGCAAAGACCGAACAACGGGATGCGATCTTGGGGGTTTCGCCTTTGTTTGAAAGAGCTTTCTTGCTAAGCTCTGCAGAGTCTTTCAATGATAAACGTTTTGCTTGTTGGTCAAGAAAGCCGCCAGTTCCTGCAGCACAAGATGTATTAGAACGCAGGCTTTGATAATTTCCCTCAATATCAAAGCGAATAAGAGAAAATTTTTCTCCTCCGACATGCAGAATAGAACGAGCCGATGGAAAGCGAGACTTAGAACCCGAGATCATAGCGATGCGGGAATCGTAAGTTTTTGCATTAACGACCAGATCAGGTGCTGTTGATGTTCGGGCAACACCAACAAGTCCAGAAATATCTTTTTTAGACAAAATGTCATGCAAGCAAGATGCCGGCTTCCCAGAGTGAGGAACGTAGATCTCATCAAGAAGTTGTCCATCTAGCGCTATTTCAACAACGGAAACTGTTACAGATCCTGCATCAATTCCAAGTATTCGTTTTTGCATTTAGATTTTCTCCCTTGTCCCCAATATGCTTAGGATAACAATTTTAAATGCGTCCAAAGGAACAGCTACTGTTTGCTCGACATCTTTTAAAAAGGCGTCTAATTTCAAGTCATCAGATATTTTTTTCCCTGTTTGTTCAATAGCCTCATTCAGCTTGCTTAACATTTGCCAGGCGGTATTTTTATTAACATCGATCTCTGAAGCAAGTTTTCTTGCAGAGACTTTTTGCTTTTTGTCGAACATTAAGGTTAACGCCCCAAACCATTTATCCAGAGGTATACGCGTATTATGAAAAACCGTGTTGACTGTGGCTGAAAATGAAATATTGCATGCATTACAATGATGGCGGTTGTCTTTTTTAAAGGAAGTAACACGATCAGATCCACAGTGTGGACACTTAGGTGTTTTTCCCCAGCGTAGATTTTCCAGAAATTTCATGGAGCTGGCATTGTCTGGAAAAAGAATTTTTAGATCATGTAGGTCAATAAAATCATTCATAGTAGAATATAGTGAATCATGGAATTTGAAGTCAATAGAATTCTACCAATTAATAGGACACATGGTGATGGCAGACCATCACCATGTGTCCAAGTATAAAGGCAAAAATATAAAGTACAAAGTGGAAGGCCCAAGAGGCAAGAATCAAGATTCAAATAAGGGAATCCGAAACTTCGGAGTTCCTTATTTTATGTGTGTCTCCCCATGTCATCTCGACCGAAGTCCCGATAAAAATCGGGACGAAGTGGAGAGATCCCAAATTGCCGGAATTTGAGATTTCTCCGCTACGTTTTCTTCGTTCACTTCGGTCGAAATGACAGGAAAGTGAACCCCGAAATGTGGGATAAAAGAAAAGCCGCTGAATCAGCGGCCCCTATTCTAGCTTCTGACTACAAATTTCCGGCTTCTGATCTAAAAAACAATTTCCAGGGCAAGTTCGGCAATTAATTCTTCTTTAGAAACTCCCGGCATTGAAAAAGGCAATAAAACTGTTGATCGGTTTTTTTCTATATCAAGGATTAGGCGATTTTTCTTATAGAACTTCCAGGCAAGTCCAGCAATATAAGCATTTGTTTGAATATTATAGGGTGGCGTGAAAGCACCCCCAAAATTCGTACCGTCAATAAAATGGTCAAAGCGTCCAAAAACTGTTAAAGGCGTGAGGGGGACACAGATCTCACCAAAATAGGAATACCCGGCATTTAATTTATCACTACCACCACCGTGAAAACCCCTTCCGGAATAAAATTGAGCGGTAAGAGTTGTCTTGGCCGTTTCGTGTGAAATGAAGAAGATATTATAATTAAATTGCGTATTCAATGTATCGTTCCCTTGTCCCGAAGCAAAGCCATATGAAAACTGCAACCCCGGCATAAATCCCGGAAAAGGCCTCAAGGTTAAACGACCTTCAAAAGTCTTATTATTGTTCTGTTCTATTGCATAATATCCGCCGCCATTATAAACGCCCAGACTGACAGAACCATATTTACCGGGCAAAGAACTGTCTGCTTTTTTCCGGGCTTCATCGTCTAGTTTACCACCAAGAAGCGCAACGACATTGACCCCAAAATCTGCTGAGCCAACAACGCCGTATTTATCAAGGAACATCTTTCCCTGGACGCGGTAGGTGTTGATCTTTTGTTCGAATTCGATCCATGGGCGGTGGACCAATCCAATCTCGACAAAGGGATATTTAAAAAACAACAGATCAGGAAGGTCCGCCTTTAAATAACAATATTTGAATCGAATTTCAACATTTCCTGCATCATCCCCTTCTTTATCGATGGTGATATCCTGTGTATAACGGATGGAAAAGTTGTCGTTAAGGTTTTTCTTAAATGTGAGATATCCGCGCTTCAAACCGAAAGAATCATCGCCTTCGCTGGGGATATTTCCCCGATAGGCCATAAACCATTGACCACTGATCTTAACGGAAGTGTCAACCGTATTTTCTTTTGGTTCCATGTTTTCTTGTGCCGGCAGAATAGAAGAAATAATGAGAAATAATAATGCAAAGTTCGTAATTCGCTTACCCACGGTTGCTCCAATAAATTAAAATTCAGATTCTTTTTTGAAATTGTAGATTACTTTTCTAGCCGAGTTGCTGCCAACTGTTGAATAAGCCGATACAAGCTCCCAACCGAGTTTCCCCAGTTCATTAATGCGTTCCTCGACTTTATTAATATCTATTAGTCCCCCCATAACACCATAAGTGTCAAATTCAATAACCTTGTATTCCCACTTAGTCATGATACCTCCCGGATATATTTAATAATGGAAGATTTTAAGAATTTTGGTATTTATAAACAAGAAATAATAAACGAGAAAATTGTCGTCATGAATCCTGTCCCGATTACCAAGACCAAAACAAGTATTATTTTACTAAAATCGGATTTACAGAGCGATAATTAGGTATGTAAGGTTTACCGGAGTTTATGATAGCACAAATTATCTTTAGAAGTTTATTTCCGA
>Ga0208902_1001307_pt1 | contig 12117 bp, 15 predicted proteins | sample AntAceMetag02UKH_FD_184767 | JGI IMG/M metagenome (GOLD analysis project Ga0208902, IMG submission 184767) | Saline lake microbial communities from Ace Lake, Antarctica - Antarctic Ace Lake Metagenome 02UKH (SPAdes) (version 2) | ecosystem: Environmental > Aquatic > Non-marine Saline and...
TCCGGAAGCTGCTAAATTTAACAATCCCTTTTACATAGACCGCTATAAATAAACAGAAAAAAGCAAAAAAGATATTAATGAGTGGATAGATCAATAGAAATTTGAAAATTGATATTTGTGACCAATCAACTTTATTCCACAACAGAAACAAGCCTAATGGTATGTTGATGATATTAACAAGTGCGGCTTTGATTGCATATTCACAAGCTACTTTTATATAAACAGCCCAATATGGCAATGGTAAGGTGAGTTCATAGGATATAACCTTTGGTCCGTCTAGATCAGTGACAATTTTTGTTGATTCACCTTGTATAATCCAAACACAGCATGCGGCAACTTGTCCCAGCATCATAAAAATTCCATAGTCACCCTTTAATCCGAGAGACGGCATGATGTAGCCGTAAATTAATGTTATAGATCCTGTAAGAATTGCAAAGTCTATCCATTGGCTTACAATCGTTTTCTTTAAACTTCGTATTCCGCGATAGATGAGCCAAAAGAAACTATTGAGTGAAATTCGTAAATCTTTAGTCATTATTTTCCTTCGTAATTGAAGTTTTTTCCGTATCAACAAAATGGAAGAAGATTTCTTCGAGGTTTTTTTTCTGGTGTTTTTTCTTCAAGTTATCCAGTGTGTCTGTTGCACAGATTTTTCCTTTGTCGATGATGCAAACGCGATCAGATAGTTTTTCAGCTTCTTCAAGATAGTGTGTAGTCAACAGTACTGAAATTCCTTCATCTTTCAATGTGGCAACTTTCTTTAAGAATGTGCGCCGAATTTTGGGATCCATGCCAACTGTTGGTTCATCAAGAATGACCAATGATGGATTGTGCATAAGTGCTCGCGCAATGAGTAAACGTTGTTTGTATCCTCCCGATAAAATTTCGGGAAAAGATTGAGAATATTGTGTTAAATCAAATTGTTGCATGAGTTCTTTGGCGCGTGGTTTTACCTGATTGTGTGGCATATTAAAATATCGTCCAGCAAAGATGAGATTATCTTCAACAGTTAAATCATTCTCAAAGTTTGCTTGCTGCGGACAAAAGCCAAGTTTTAAACGGTAGTCAATTATGTTTTGATAAACTGATTTACCTTCAAAAAGAACTTGGCCACTTGTTGGTGGATGTAGCGTTGCAATGATCGAAGACAAAGTGGTTTTTCCTGCGCCATTTTCACCTAAAAGACTCAAGATTTCACCTTTATAAATTTGAAGTGAAACACCTTTTAAAGCCTGAATAACCTTTTTTTCTGAGTTAGCCAGTTTGCTTTTATAGTTTTTTGTAACGTTTTTAACGTCAAGTAATAATTTCGGCATAGTTAGAAGGCCTTGTTTTTGGTCTCTAGACGCGATCCTTCGACTCCCGCTCAGGATGATTAACTGATGAATAAAATGAATTGAATGGCGAGTAGACGAATTAATAACATCTTGAAATGCTATTTCGACTAGATTAATGAATAATCTGATAATGGATTAAAGATGGATGAGGGCGAAAGATCTTTTCAGAATAATTCTGTCAGGATAATTCTGTTAAAAATCTCTCAAAGTTACAAAAATTATCATATTCAAAGTCTCCTTAGAATGGGATTGAACTCACTTGCATTTTACCAGATTGATAGATATTGTCAAATTGAAAAAGTTAATTTTGAAAAAAGAGAGATATCAGAAAATTCAAAAAAAATGCTAGAGCAAGATTTAGCTGGCGAAGATCTTGCAATCACATTATATAAAGAGCTGATCAAAATGGCAGAAGATTTAGGTGAATATGCGAACCGCCGAATCTTTGAAGAAATTTTGATTGAAGAGGAAGAAAATAAGCGCGATCTTTTTTTTGCTCTTGGCAAATAACAGAATTAGTAGGTTTCTCAATTAAAGCTTATACAGTATAACTGTGCTTATCTTTGCCGCATGTTAATGGCATTATTCATTTGTAAAATTATTGTTGGCGTATCCTGGTATTGATGTGATAGTTGTAGCATAACAGTCCTTATGGCGGCCTAAGAGGTGGGGGCATAAGAGTGTTGTGCGGCTTATTCGTGAACACATAACTCTAAGGCTTGCGCAAACATGTTAATCTAGTCCAAAATTTTAAAAGAGGTTGTCGTCTAAGTATTTGGAGAAATATGTGGGACTTAATGAAGCTTGCCCCATCAAAAGTCTTTTGATGGGGTATTAAATAGATTGTTGATTGAGAAACGTGCCACTCATCAGTTGCTTTGACCATTTGTATATTTTTAACGCTGCCCCTGTAGAAATTTGACAAAAGGGAATAAATGTCTTATGTTAAAAGTGTAGCTTAAGTTTGGAAGGTTTTTTTGGAGGTTTATAATGATTTTTTTTAATAATAGGACTATCCCGAACAGGATTATCCTGAAGGTGTTATTTAGTTTGTTTTTTGTTTCTATCGGTTCACTGTGGGCAATGGAGGGTCCTTCGGAAGTTTCAAAAGAATGTCCGATATGTTGTGTTGCCTTTATGCCGGAAGCTTCCGAGAGCGGTGTTGTTGAGGATGAGATTGTAACGGGGGAACGACTTTTTGGTTGTTCTGCTGCTCATAGATTTCATTCTGGTTGTATTGCTGGTTGGATAAGGTCTTGTGCTCAGGGGGGAAATAGGGCTACTTGTCCTCTTTGTCGGAATGATTTACGTGAACGTATGGATTTAGCGTCTCCTTTGGTCAGGACTGCTGCTGCGAAATACTGGGACGTTTTTCCGCCGAAATTGTTAGCTTTTGTAATAGGTAGGAATTTAGGTGAAATCAATAAATTATTTGTTGATCGTGATATTGATGTAAATGTCTGTGGCCGTTGTGGTGTTACAGCTCTTATGCTGGCTGCAGATAGAGGGTATCTCGAGATTGTGGAGCGATTATTATTAAAGCAGGATATAGAGGTAAATGTACGCGATAGAATAGGTCAGACAGCCCTCATTGTGGCGGCTTTAAGTGGGCATGAAGGAGTTGTGGAAAGGTTGTTGGTGCATCCTGGAATTGATGTAACTCTACGTAATAATAATGGTCAGACAGCCCTCATTGTGGCGGCTTTAAGTGGGAATGAAGGAGTTGTATCAATGTTGTTGGCGCAGCCTGAAGTTGATGTAAATGCACGTAGTGATAATGGTAGAACAGCGCTTATGCTGGCTGCTTTTAAAGGGCATGAAGCAATTGTAGAGAAAATGTTGGCACATTCTGTTGCGGGTATAAATGATAAAGACAATAAAGGTATAACAGCCCTCATTGTGGCGGCTTTAAGTGGGAATGAAGGAGTTGTATCAATGTTGTTGGCTCAGCCTGAAGTTGATGTAACTATACGTAGTAATGATGGTAGAACAGCGTTTATGCTGGCTGCTTTTAATGGGCATGAAGGAGTTGTCGCGCGATTGTTGGCACATTCTGTTGCGGGTATAAATGATAAAGATAATAAAGGTACAACAGCCTTTATGGTGGCTGCTTTTAATGGGCATGAAGGAGTTGTAGCGCGATTGTTGGCGCATCCTGAACTTGATGTAAATGCACGTAGTGATAATGGTATTTCAGCGCTTATGCTGGCTTCTTTTAAAGGGCATGAAAGAATTGTGGAACGATTGTTGGATCATCCTGCTATTGATGTAATTTTAGACAAAAGTAATGGCAGGGCAGCGCTTATGGAGGCAGTAGTTATGGGGCATGAAGCAATTGTAGGCCGACTACTTGGGCGTTATCCTAATATTGATGTAAATGCGCGTGGTCATAATGGCAATACATTGCTTATGGTGGCGGCATCTAATGGGTGTGAGGCCGTTGTAGAACAATTACTTGTGCAACGTCCTGATCTTGACGTAAATGCATGCAACAGAGGTGGTGTTACAGCATTTGTCATGGCTGTATTTCGCGGACACGGAGGAGTTGTAGGGAAATTGCTTGTGCATCATCCTGAAATTGATGTAAATGCAAGTGATCATAATGGTAACACATTGCTTATGGTGGCTGTCTCTCGCGGGTACGATGCAGTTGTAGAGCGATTGTTGGCACATCCTAATATTGGTGTAAATATGTGTAATCGTGGTGGTGATACAGCGCTTATGATGGCTCAAAGAGAGGGTCATGAGCATGTTGAGCAGCTTATTAATGAATGTATCAGAAGGCGCGAAGCGTAAGATTGATGATGACTGTTAATTTACAATTGTAATGAGTGTGTGTGGAAAAGCAAGAAAAAGATTATTTTAAATTAGCAAGGTAATTTTATGAAGAATTATAAAAGAATTAATTCGGGAATTTCATATCTCATTTTCTCGTCTATCGGCCTAATGACACTCACTATTGTAGGTATGTTTGTAGATATAAATGTACCGAGGCCACTTTTTTGGGGAATATTGGGCAATGGGTGATAATCGACAAGGTAGCCTAGATTCGCGTGGATGGGGTCCATTAAAACGTAAATTCATTCACGGCAAAATTATTTTTAGAATTTGGTCTCATGATGACGTTGATGCATCATGTATGATTTTTGATCTTCTTTTTCACCCAATAGATTTTTGGAAGCGTCTGCGTTGGAACCGCTGTTTAAATCTTATTAGATAGCGGGTGCGACAAAATAAAGTTAATAATAATTTATTCTTCATAATATTTCTTTCGGTTTACACGCAGTCTAAGCGTCGTTTGAAAATTCTAATTCCTATCCATGCGAATAATAGAGTAAACAATATTATTGCAAGTATACAAAGCCAAAAATTAATAAATCCGGATTGGCCCATGAACGGAATATGGATTGCTTCAAAGGGATAGATTAATGGATTTATGAGATTAATGTGTGCGGCTAATTTTGATATTCCATAAAGTGTATACTATGAGAAAAAATATCCACTGAAGAAAAACAGTTGCGCGCCCCAGCGCAGCCAGAAGCTGCTAAATTTAACAATCCCTTTTACATAGACCGCTATAAATAAACAGAAAAATGCAAAAAAGATATTCCTGATTGTATGGCATATTAAAATATCGTCCAGCAAAAATAAGATTGTCTTCAACAGTTAAATCATTTTCAAAGTTTGCTTGCTGCGGACAAAAGCCAAGTTTTAAACGGTAATCAATTACGTTTTGATAAACTGATTTACCTTCAAAAAGAACTTGCCCACTTGTTGGTGGATGTAGCGTTGCAATGATCGAAGACAAAGTGGTTTTTCCTGCGCCATTTTCACCTAAAAGACTCAAGATTTCACCTTTGTAAATCTTAAGTGAAACACCTTTGAGAGCCTGAATAACATTTTTTTCTGATTTAGCAAGTTTGCTTTTGTAGTTTTTTGTGACGTTTTTAACGTCAATTAATATTTGCGGCATAGTTAGAAAGCCTTGTTTTTGGTATCTAGACGCGATCCTTCGACTCCCCGCTTCCGGTCTTCGCCAAAGGCTTCGACGGACTTCGCAGGATGATTAACTGATGAATAAAATGAATTGAATGGCGAGTAGACGAATTAATAACATCTTGAAATGCTATTTCGACTAGATTAATGAATAATCTGATAATGGATTAAAGATGGATGAGGGCGAAAGATCTTTTCAGAATAATTCTGACAGGATTATCCTGTCAGGATAATCCTGTCAGGATAATCCTGTTAAAAATCTCTCAAAGTTACAAAAATTATCATACCCAAAGTCTTCTTAGAATGGTATTGAACACATTTATATTCTACCAGATTGATATATATTGTCAAATTGAAAATCTTGATTTTTAAGAAAGTTTAAGAAGACTATGTTGTTTTCTTCTGCAAAACGCAGGGCAGCTATCGACCCAGATGAGTGACCTATAAGAATTGAGTATTCATCAGCTTTTAATTCATCTTTTAGAAAGGGGAGCCAGTAACAGGTTCATAGCCATTCATTTAGCTTTTTAATATTTTTCATGTGTTAAGAAGTATAAATTGTAATGTCTAAAGTCTTTAATAATCCTCTGCATTCGGGATTCGTTTTTAGATTTCTTCAAGGTGGGCAAGGATTTTATCGATGTCTTTTATTTCTTCTGAATCTGTGTGTATATCTGAAAGTTCTTTTTGAAGTCTTTCTCGTTCTGCTTTTAATTGTACCACGATTTCGGAATTTGATAAATCTTTAGTAAGTGATTCAAATTTTAAAATAACAGTTGGTATTTCCAATGGCATTTTGGCCCGTTGGTTTAGGAAAATTGAAAGCTGGCTGAAACCAAATAAGATACACAACAAGCACAGTTGCTAAGACAGCAATAACTGAAATAAAATAGAAAAGATACTTTAAAAGACGCTTTGAAAAACAGATCATAGAGAGTTCTTTCGAGTTTGCCATTACTTGACAGTTTTTTTTGACTACAATGCCAGTTAATTTACAATTGTAATGAGGGTGTGTGGAAAAGCAAGAGAAAGACTTTAAATTAGCAGGACAATTTTATGAAGACTTATAGAAAAATTAATCCGGGAATTTTGTATCTCATCAGTGCAGCCGTTGGAGTAATGATATTCACTCTAGTAGGTGTAAAAATACCTATGGCATCTGTTTGGGGAATATTGGCAGGTTCTATATTGTGCTTTGTTTTTGATACCGCTATATTCAAAAAATGGATGACAAGTTTGAAAAGTACGTTCTTTAGTAATAGATAAAGGATCTTTATGAATTTTATAAAGAAAACTATCAAGTGGTATAAACGGCCCAAATCTAAGACGGCTGATTTTTTTGAATCGTTGATTGTTATTTTTAAAAATTAAAGAGAGAAAAATGGCAAAAGTTAATCCAAAATTTGTTTATGATGAACAGGGCAAAAAGGTTGGTGTTATTCTCAGCATCAAGGATTTTGAAAAATGTGTAGGTGTGTTGGAGGATTATCAAGATTATCAATTAATTCAAGCAAGAAGCAGCAAGAAAGAAAAACTTATTCCCCTTGAGAAAGTTCTCCAAGAGACCATAGAGCGCTTGAAAAAATGACTTTCATCAATATTCTCAAAGGTTATTCGATTGTTTTGAAAAAAGTGCCCAAAAAGATCTTCAAAAGTTGCCTGCTACAAAAGCGCTTATTATTGGAAAAAAGTTGGCGCAACTTACTGAAGAGAAACATAATTTAAATATTCTTAAACTTACAGGGCATGCTATACCAACACATCGATTGAGAGTTGGGGATTATAGAATTATTTTTGAAGTTCATGAACGTGAAATTGTGGTGCTAGTTATCGGGATAAAACATAGAAAAGATGCATATTAATGCTGGACAAAATAATGAAAAAACAAAAAAAGAATATTGTACGCATTAAACCAAAATATATAAAAAATGCCAACGGAAAAACGCTAGAAGTATATTTAGACGTAAAAGCCTATGAATCACTTCTCAATAGAATGAAAGAGTTTGAGGCGATAAAAAAGAGTCTAATGAAATAAAATAGAAAAGATACTTTAAAAGACACTTTGAAAAACAGATCATTGAGAGGCCTTTCGAGGCTGTCTTTGTTTGGTAATTTTTTTTGACTATAATGTCCTGTTAATTTACAATTGTAAATGATGGATGCAAAAAAACAACCTGTATATGGGATATAGTTAAATGATGAAAATTAATTCGGGAATTTCATCTCTCATCTTTTCGACTCTCGCCTTAATGACAGTCATTCTTGTAGGTATGCTTGTAGGTATAAATGTACCGATGCCACTTTTTTGGGGAATGCTGATAGGTTCTATAGCATCGTTTGTTTTTAATACCGCTGTATTCAAAAAATGTAGGACAACTTTGAAAAGTAAGTTATTTGGTAATAGATAAGTAGTCTTTATGAATTTTATAAAGAAAACTATCAAGTGGTATAAACGGCCAAAGTCTAAAGCGGCTGATTTTTTTGAATCGTTGATTGTTATTTTACCTATAGCATTTTTTATTCGAACTGTGGGTTTTGGTTTTTATAAGGTTCCTACCGGTTCGATGGAGACGACTATGTTGTCGGGTGAAGGATATTTTGCAGATAAATTTACACCGTTGTTTGGCAATCTTAAACATGGCGATATTATTTCTATGAATGATCCCACATTCAAGTATTCTGATAATCCTGTTCTTAATTGGTGGCAGATGTATGCGTGGGGCCCAGATAACTGGACAAAGCGCGTCATTGGGGCTCCAGGAGATCATGTTAGGGGTGTTATTGAAAATGGTAAGCCGGTTGTCTATCGTAATGGTCAAAAACTTGATGAGCCATATCTTAATAAATATCCGATTATTTTAACTGCCAATTCAAATAGAGCGCGGCAGATTTACCATAAAACATATGTTCCTGGTGTACCGTTAGAAAAGCAACCATATTATAGAATGACAAGTGATGAAATAGCTTTTGCCAAAAGATTAGCGCAAGGTACCAGTGAGCCTGATATACGCTATCCTGGAACACCCAATCCAGATTTGGGAATAAGTGGCGATAGAAAAGGTAAAACATTTGATGAATTTGATATTACTCTTGGACCAGATGAATATTGGGCGATGGGTGATAATCGGCAAGGCAGTCTAGATTCACGTGGATGGGGGCCATTAAAACGTAAACTTATTCATGGCAAAATTATTTTTAGAATTTGGTCTCATGATGACGTTGATGCATCATGTATGATTTTTGATCTTCTTTTTCACCAAATAGATTTTTGGAAGCGTATGCGTTGGAACCGCTGTTTAAATCTTATTAGATAGCGGGTGCGACAAAATAAGTTTAATATCAACTTTTGTTTAGGGCGGTTTCTAAAATGTCTAAATAGTCTTTTACCTGGGCTATTAATTCAGGGGGTATAGAATTTGTAGAAGTTGTTGTTTTGAAGCTTGAAATTGTCAAAGCAAGGGCTGCTGTTTCAGATAAACCAAGCCATAACCAGTCATATACATCGAAGTTATCGAATGACAAATCACCTTCTCTGATAAATGAGAGAAGTCCAGCGGCTGCTGCGCCAATTCCTGAAAGTAACATCCATCCGCTATTTAAACGTGTATTAGTTGTTTTGGGAGGTATGACTTGTAATTGGTTGCTATGTTGTCGCATTTGTGCATCAGTAAGGTGGGCTTTTCGTAGTGTTTGATGTCCGCTATATAATTGTCCTTTTTCATATTGGGCTAACGCATGTCTAAGAATTGCTATTTGGTACCTTAATCGTGCACGTTGAGTTTCGGTATCTCCGATGTTTTCGTCACTTTCTGTAAGAATACGCTCAATAGTATTTAGACGGTGGCCCATATTATTTTCAAGATTTTCAATCCGTGTACTTAAATTTTGTTCAGTACCGTGTGAAAACATCAAGTTTTGGTTAATGGCGTGTATGCAATCATTTAAATTCTGAAGTTCTCGTTCTATGCGTTCCTCTGGAGTAAGTCTTCTAACTCCAGGGCCCATAGCACTACTTTGAAGTGTTAAAAAAAATAACGGTAAGATCAAAAGATTATTTAAGTTCATAAATTTCCTTTTCATGTTTTAATATAAAAGCTTTTCTAAAGTATGAAGGACAACTATGTGTAACACAATTGGTATTTTATGATAAAAAGGTTTCCCATTCATGTAGCTTTTGATTAAGTTCAGCCTGTTTTTTTTGCATTTCATCAAATGTTTTTTTGAATGGTGTCGTGCCATAGTCATGGTGTTTCAGCTTTTTGCTTAACTCAGCGATTTGTTTTTCTAATCTGTGAATTTTTGATTCTAGGCGGTTGATTGTTTTTCGCGATTCAAAATCGTTATTAAATTTAGAATCGTTGCGCAATTTAAAATTGTTGCGCAATTTAAAATTGTTGCGAGTTTCAAGCTCGTTTGTTTTATTTTTTTCTTTTTTAGGTGTTTTACTCGATGTTTTTATTTGATTTCTCGATGTAAATATTTTTTTTTGTTCGAGGTAGGATTCGTAGTTGCCATGATAATATGCAAGGTTGTGGTCATCGAGTTCGAGAATGCTTGTAGCAAGTTTATTAACAAAATTATGATCGTGAGAAACGAAGAGTATTGTTCCTGTATATGACTTAAGCGCTTTTAGGAGAATTTCTTTAGAATAAATATCAAGGTGATTAGTTGGTTCATCTAAAAATAGTACATTTGCATGTTGCAATAATGTACAAGCCATATTGACGCGATTTTTTTCTCCGCCGCTTAGAACTTTAATCTTTTTTTTGATTAGGTCTTTTGAAAAAAGAAGGCTTCCTAAAATGGTACGTATAGTTTGATCACTTGCTGGGGTGCGTTCTTGCACCGTTTCAAAAATTGTTTTTTCTGGATGGAATGTTTCGAGTTGGTCTTGTTCAAAGTAGGCAGATTTAACATTATAACCAATATTGATTGCACCATCTTGTTGTTTGTATTTGCCGACGATTAAGTTTAGGAGTGTTGTTTTGCCAGTACCATTTGGCGCAATAATTGCAACGCGTTCATCTTTTTGTAAAAGAAAGTTTGCATCATTCAAAATTGGATTATTTGGGAATGAAAAAGATAAATGTTTAATATCGAGAACTTCTTTACCGGATTGTCTTATTTCAGGGAACGTAAAATGAATCGTTGATGGTTTATCTTGAATAACGATGCGTTCAATGCGGTTAAGATCTTTTTCCATTTTTTTTACCATGCGCGCCTTTGATGCTTTTGCGCAGAACCGGTTTATGGTACGTTCTTTGCGGGCGATCTCTTTCTTTTGATTTTCATATGTTGCTCGTATGATTGCATCACGTTCGGCTTTTTCTTTTAAGTAGCTGGTATAGTTACCGTTGTATCGTGTACAGTTACCATTTTCAAGTTCAATAATCTTGGTACATACATTATCGAGATAGTAACGATCGTGTGAAACTAGCGCAAAGCCAAAAAGTGCAGATCTGAGAAAGCCTAAGAACCATTCCTTTGCAAGTAAGTCTAGGTGATTAGTTGGTTCATCAAAAAGATAAAAGTCTGCTTTTTGCATCAAGAGTTGTGCGAGGACTACGCGCATTTTCCAGCCAGTGCTTAACGTTGAAACCGGTTGATCAAGTTGTTGTTCGATGAATCCAAGACCGTATAGAATCTTTTTTGCTTCAATTTCTAAGAGTGGGTTTTCAGTTTCATCGATTTCAGACAGGGTCTGTTCAGACATGGTCTGTTCAGACATGGTCTGTTCAGATAGGGTCTGATCGTGGTGTGCGGAAAGCGTTTCTTCGAGAATAGTTTTACCAGATGTTAAGGTAAGTTCTTGCGGCATGTAGCCGATTTTAAATGCAGATGGCTTTTGTATAGTTCCGCTATCAGGCTTTTGTAAACGCGCAATAATGCGGAGTAGCGTTGTTTTTCCGGTGCCATTCCTTCCAACGATGCCAATTCGATCTTTAGGATGTAAGGTAAAGGATACGTCATTGAAAATAATTTGGTCTTTAAAAGTTAAATTTAAATTTTTAATATGAATCATAAAATTGCGTAATTAATCTTTCGGATTTAAGCGTGTAGTAACAATATGCATAAGTTTGTAGTAAGCGGGCATTTTTTTTGCCAGTTCTTCAGCAATTTCTTCAACATAAATATGTGAAGTTGTATTGCGGTCATTAATCATTTTCAATGATTTTTCAGCTTCTTTTTCATCAATTAGTTTGCTTGAGAAAGCTTCTTTGATTATTGGCTTAGGCCCGACTATTTTGAGTGCAACAATGTCTTCTAAATATTTTTTTAAATATTTCCAATACAGGTCTGTGCAATATTCAAATCTTTGAACCATTGAGTCGCGCAATCCTCGATATTCTTCTTCATAGTCAATATGGGGGTTGTAGCTTTTTTTTTCTTGGGCGGATAGGGTAAATGTTTTGATGGATGTGTCTAGTGTTTTAAGTGCTTGAATTATTTTTTGATATTTTTGAGTTAACTTGTCCATTTTATTCCTTCGCGAAGAATATCATTTTTCAATTCTTTTTGGGCTCTGTGCAGGTCGACTAGGTCCATTTTCATAGGAATAGTTGTTTCATCAAAATCGAGTTCAATTTTAGTTAAAATATCCGGATCAATGAGTTTTCCCGCGTCTAATGCAATATCGATGTCTGAACCTACCGTTTCTTTATCTATAGCTCGAGAGCCAAAAAGATATACTGTGGCATTTGGAAGATGTTGATGAATTATCTTAATTAATTCTTTTTTATATTTTTCATTTAATGCCATATAATCCCTACGTTAATCTTTATTT
>Ga0208902_1001308_pt1 | contig 12102 bp, 10 predicted proteins | sample AntAceMetag02UKH_FD_184767 | JGI IMG/M metagenome (GOLD analysis project Ga0208902, IMG submission 184767) | Saline lake microbial communities from Ace Lake, Antarctica - Antarctic Ace Lake Metagenome 02UKH (SPAdes) (version 2) | ecosystem: Environmental > Aquatic > Non-marine Saline and...
AATTATAGCTTTTTGTTTTTTTAATTTTTTATTTTCAAAAATTATTAAGTAAAATAATTTCATGATAAATCTGAAAATATTAATAGCTACAATTCCAATAGAAATAAACATAGATAAAAGCTTCAAAAACATTCGCAAGCTATTTTTAAATTTTGAAAAAACTAATAAATCTTTTACACAATTTAAAATACATATTTTCAAATCAAACAATAGACTGATAAAATTGTCTAAAGATTATAAAGAATTAGAAATTTCTGGAAATAACATAAACGACCTAGAAAACCCCTTCAATATAATAGGAATATTGCAAGCAATTTTTCGATTTTCAGCAATACATTCAATAAAAAAGAATATTTATCTACTCCACGGATCTGCAGCAATTCTTAATAATAAAACATTTTGTTTTGGCGACGATGGCAAAAGTACAGCAAAAACATTATCTTCAGTTGAATGTGCTTTAAATTCAAAAAAATACATTGGAGACGAATTTTGTTTTTTAGATATAAATACCAAAAAAATCTTTAGTTATTCATTTATTCCTCTTCATTTACGACCAGATGTTAAAAGACATTTTGTTCAAACTCATAAAATAATATTTCCATATTCCAACTATAAAGAAACTGAATCTGGATATTTTATTAAACCAACCAAACTCTTTAAGGTTATCACCTCAAGTACTTTGAATTCATTTGTTTTTATTCACTTAAATAACAAATGCTTAAAATTAAAATCGTTAAATAATAGACAAAAAAAAGACTCTATTGGTATATGCATAAGTGCACATTTATTAAAATTATTTTATCCTCATTTAGATAGAATGCAATTCACGACAATGAAAGATTCCAATAAGCTAATTCCTCCAGAAAAAAAACTAATTAAAAAATTAATTAAAGATTTATCATTAGAAAATGCTATTTCTCAAATAGCAAAAATATTCCCTTGTTATAGAATATATATAAAAAAGCCTTGTGACATAATAGAATTAATTAAATAGAATTTAATACTGATTCAATAATTTTGAGATCGATATTTTTACATACCTTAAATTTACCGATATTTACTAAACCAACGATAGTCACATTATTATCCGTACAAATTTTATCTTTTCTGAGTAAATTAATTACTATGTCATTTTCTATTTTTGACGGCAAACAAAAAGGTAATTGAATTATTTTTAGAATCTTTTTTTGTTGTTCAAATTCTTTTGCAGAAAGAATTCCTAATTTAAAACTAATTAATGCACTTACATGCATTCCTAAAGCAACAGCTTCTCCGTGTCTAAATTTGAATTTTGACAAACCCTCAAAGATATTAGCAAATGTATGTCCATAACTTAATCCTTTATGATACCCCTTTTTATCAAACGGATCTTTTACGACAAGCTTGCTTTTTATCAATAATGATTTATAAACAATTTCTTTCCATGGATATTTTTTCCAATGAAACAATTTTGGTCTCAAATTAATTTTTAAATATTGAAAAAAAGACGAAGAATCAATTATGGAATGCTTTACAACCTCACTTAAACCAAGAGATATCTCTTTTTTAGGCAATGTTTGCAAAAAATCAACATCACAAACAGTTAAAACGGGGGAATAAAAACTCCCAATAATATTTTTCAACAATTTATAACTAATCGCCACTTTGTTAATAATAGTATCTGCCTGTGCCATAAGTGTTGTTGGAATAAATATAAAATCAACACCTCGCATATATACTGATGCAAAAAAACCGGCAGTATCTCCAACTATACCTCCGCCAATAGCAACAATACAACTTTTACGATTTATTCCAACTTTAAAACATTTTTCTAAGGCAGAATTTAAAAATTTTAAACTTTTACTTTTTTCATTAGGTTCAATAAATATAATACCACTTGGCGATAAAGCACATTTCAATTTTATAAACCAATCCTTATATAAATTAGCAAAATTTTTATCAATAAACAAAATACAATTAGAATAATTTCTATAACTAATTTCTTTTAAAAACCAATTTTGTAATTTGGATCCAATAATGATTCTTTGATTACAATCAGGTAATTTGATATTAATACAATGACTATTTTGAGGTTTTTTTAAGTACATATTGACTAAATTCTTCTATAAATAGATCTGTTGACTTTAAAATCTTATCTAATTGAGAATTTTTTTTAATTTCTTTCCATTTGTCTATTACTCCCAAATTATTCTTAAGAACATTAAAATCAAAATCATTAAATAATTTTTCGGATTGCACAAATATTTCTCTATTGCTCCTACAATTATATAAAGAAAAATACTGAATTGCTAGTTTTGTCATAATAAAACTGGCACGTATTTCTTTTTCCACCATTTTCTTATACTCTTCGAAGGTTTTTGGAATAAATTTAGTTAAGGTTCTCCTATTTCTCAATAAAAACATAGCGAAATTAGAAATACTATATTCTTTAATTTCTCGCTTACTCGGAGAATATATTTTATCTATTTGCTTATCCTTATAAAATATCAATCGTTCTGGTAAACTTTTTAAATCTAAAAGTGTCTGTAAATTTTTACCTTCCATAAAAATAATTGGTAGAAAGGGGTCTTGAAACTCTTTTTTTGTTATTATGCTAACGCCAAAACGACACTGATATTCTTTTTCTAAAAATTCGTTTATTTTAGCAATTTTTCTTTTTGTCTTTAGATCTAAATTATTTACAACAATTAAAACATCTATATCACTCCAAGGTCTACTAAAATAACCAACAGCTATTCCACCTAAAGACACAATAGCAAAAAGATTTTCTTCTAAATTCTTTTTAAAAATTAATATGATACCTTCTTTAATTTTGTTTAATTCTGAACCATTCATAATCTTTATTAATGCTTAATCTTATTTTTACAAAAAAACTAATAAAAAATCTAACAAATCTATAGAGAAAAAATGATAATTTCTGTCGAAAAGGTAATCTTAATATTTTTTCGTAATCTATTTTTCTAAATAAATCTTTATTACATTTTTTTATTCTCTCTACTGAAAATTCTCTTTCTAATTGTTTAAAACCAGCCACTATTCTTATAAATCTTTTATAATAATCAACTATACTGCTTACGGAATTAAAATGAACTACTGCACTCTCTATCTCTTTAGTCCCTGGCCAATAGATATATTGAAGAAATTGGTCTTCATTGTAAATACCGTCTGGAAAATAAACAAAATCATTTCTCCTTAACATAAGACAAGGACCTCTCATAATCTCACTCGGATTATCGTATGGTTGAATATCAAATTTGATTCCTAAAATCAAATGCCAAAATTTTTTCCATGGATTTTTACTTATAAATTGTTTTCTTTTCCATCTAGCAAAAACACATCTTGTTTTCTTGTCTTTGATTAATCCTTTTATCAGATTTAAAAGACAGTAATTTTCTAAGATTACATCATCATCAATAAAACACAATAAATCCGATTTTGCCAAAAGAAATATTTTATTTAAAACAGTAGACTTACCTTTTATTCCTTCATTAATAATTAAATTGATTTCAATATTTTTATGTTTATTGTCTAATATGAATTTCCGAACAACCGTTTCGGTATTATCCTTGCAGTGATCTAAACAAATAATTATCTCCTTAAAAATAAATTTAGATAAAACATCCAATGAATTAATAATAGAATCTAACGTCGAACATATAGTGTTAGCACCATTATGAGTCGGAATAGCAATGGAAATTGACTTAACATCTTTTAAATCACCAAAAAAATTACTTGGTTTATTGTAATAAAAAATTTGTCTCGCTCTCAATAAGTTATTTTTATCAAAAGCTATTTTGCCCAAAGCGTCATAAAATTCTAACCATTCTGCCGATATAAAATTTTCTTTTTCTAATGGTTTAATATTCTCTTTTCGAGATAAATTAAAAACATATAAATAAACATTTTTAAAATGTTTCCGTCTATCATTTTCTAAAGTGAAAGTATAATTATCTATACCAATAGAAGAAATAATATCTAATTCACTATCTAACCTCAACTCCTCTAATATTTCTCTAACGGCTGCTTCTTCTGGTTTTTCCCCTTTTAGAATGTGCCCCTTAGGAATATAATATTTTTCATCTTTTTTCTTTAATAACGCAACATATAGCCTATGGTCTACCGAAGATTCAAAAAAAACAAAACCTCCAGCTGACTGGTGAATTACTTTTTTGTTATAAAATTTTATTTGATCGTCTTTAGAAAATTTCATCATATCTATTTAATAAGGACCTTGCTATATATTGTATTAAAGCAAGGCCCTTGGTTTTGATTATCGTCGAGACTTAATTATGTCATCGATTTTTTTGTATAGATCATTAAGTGTCTCAGAATTATCAATGATCTCATCTGAAATTTCTTTTAACTCCGGGATACCTGAATCTGTCTTAACTTTATCACGTGGCAAAAGCATTTTTTTTGCTTCTTCAAAAGAAGACAATCCTTCTCGTTGTATTTGACGTTGAAGTCTTATCTCTAAAGAAATATCAACGTAGATAAGACGGAAATGATTCCCTAATTTCTGTTTCAAATAAGGACCAAGGCCTCCACCGTAAAGACTTTCAATAGAAACCCTATTCACTTCTCGAGCATTCATTTCAGACAAAATTTCGTTAATAAATGTATCCCATAAGAAGTATGGATCTCTTTTCTCTTCTCTTTCTATAAATCCATACAATTCTTCGCCCGGAGATAGTTTATCTCTTACTTTTTCGAAGAACTTAACGATTTTCAATCGAGGAATACCATTTGATTCTAGATATTTTCCTACCGTACTCTTGCCACATTCACTCATACCAGTAAGAGCAAAAATTGTTTTCCCTTTGAATAATTTTTTATCCATTTCTCTTTTCCTTTCAAAAAATACTTCTGATAAACTTAATTCGTAATTAGCTGATTCCAAAGAATCCGAAGCATGAGCCACATTTTTTATCCAGTTCTCAGCATATTTACCACGAATCCCTGAAGGATACCGGCCGATTATTTGCCATTTAATTTTATTTATGGCATCAACTCCACTAATCTTTAAAAATAATACCGGTGCAGAGCTGACCCAGCTTACAACTTCCTCAAAATAAACTTCCCTTTCTTCACCCCAATATAGTTTTTCGGTCCATTCTTGGTTAAGGTGTACTCTTACGTTATCGATTATCGATAACCCATTAGATAAAATATAGCAAAGAATTTGTCCAACCAAACCCTTTGCTATGCCATCAGGTTTTACAATAACAAGGGTTTGCTGAATATTCATTCTAAATTCCTCCTTTCTCGCTCTTATTCTGTTTTATTTAATGTACTACTTTAAATAGTAAAACAAAAAGATAGTTTAGTCAACTTTTTGTAAAATTATCCATATTGAATATCTAAAAAATTTTAATATATCAATCTCTTTTTCCTTAGTTAATTGAGGAATTGAATAAAACTTGGCCCTTGTTTTAAAGGGTATTAATTTGCGTAATTCAAAGATAGTTGGTAAATGAGCATAACCGTTAGACGCACCTTCTACCTTATTTGCTCTATAAACAATATCTCCTGGTAATAACCCTTTGTATTCCCTTTTGATCAACCAATAAAAAAGTATAACGATATATCTTTTAATATCTCTGATAATGTTTTTCAGTAAAAAAAAGATTCCTTTGCCTAAATAAAATTTATTAAAACTCTCAATAAAAACCGTTCCATCATTTTTTACTAATCTTATCATTTCTTCAACCGCTTTCTTTCTTTTTTCAAAAGTTGCTACTGCATTAATTGAAAAGCGAGGACAAAAAATATAATCAAATGTATCATTTTTAAATGGCAGGCTTGTCATATCGCTAACTATAAAATTTACATTTTTTAATTTAAGATCAAATGCTCTTCGTTTAGCAGCTTCAATAACATCAGAAGCAATATCAACTCCAGTAACATTTAATCCTAATTGTGCTGTATTAATAGAAAATCTTCCTGAACCACAACCTAAATCTAATATATTAGAATCAGGATTAAGATTTTTAATAATCTCTTTTTCAACTTTTCTAAAAGGAGCTTTAATATAATAAGAAATTTCTCCTATATAATGAGTAATATTTAGTTTTTTAATCCTTTGATAATATTCTTCTTGATTTATTATTTTCATTTATTTCCCCCTCTTAATCGGTAGTTCAAAATAGAGAGTGCTTCCCTTGCCTTTGCCTTCTGACTCAATCCAAATCTTTCCATGATGTGCTATAACCATTTTAGCTCCTAGGTATATTTTAAAATATTTTTATTATACTACCAAAAAATCGCCAATTTGATGATGGTTTGTAAAATATTTAATGCTTTATTTTTTATATTCTGTCGCTATTAATAAAGATTTTTCAAAATCTGGTAAAAAATTCTGTTCTTTTATTTTATTTTTATTTAACCAGATAAATTTAATCTCATTAGGATATTCTTTTGATTTAAATTCTAACGGTTCAGATAAATCAATTAAATAAACAAAATAAACACGATGAATTAATTTTTCTTTTTTAATATATGACCAATTATAAATAAACTCTGGTTCAAAATTAAGATCAAAACCAATTTCTTCATTTAATTCTCTTTTTAAAGCATCTAAAACACTTTCACCAAACTCTATATGACCACCCGGTACATCTCTGATGCCATTAGTTGTTTTATAATATAGAACTTTATCTTTAAAGCGAAAAATTGCCTTAACACTTAATCTAGGATATTGTTTTGTATTTTGAAACATATTTAAAATTATTTAAACATTTTTATTTTATATGACCCATAAAAATATCCATAGATATGACCAGCAAACTTAACTAACTCAAAAAAAGAAAAGATTATAGACTTTAATAATCCCTTACTTTGTCTAAATCCTTTATACGCTATTTTTAATTTATATATAAATATTCTCTCTATTTCTTCCTCTTAATTGGCAGTTCAAAATAGAAAGTACTTCCCTTGCCCTTCCCTTCTGACTCAATCCAAATCTTTCCATGATGCGCTATGACCATTTTAGCGCCTAAATATAGTCCTAATCCAACTCCTTCGGTATGCATCTTGCCTACTTCTCTCCCTCTTGAAAATTTCTCAAAAAGAGCAACTTGTTCTTTTTGAGAAATACCTATGCCAGTATCCTTGATACTAAAAACAATCTTACTACCCTTCTTTTTCAAACGAATAATGATTCCTCCTTTTTTAGTATAATGCAAAGCATTATCAACTAAATTCTGAACAACTTGTCTAATTTTCAAAGAATCAATCCTTATTTTAGGCAATCCTTCTTTTGATTTAATATATTTTAAATAAAGATTTCTTTTAGATGCTTTCTGACTAAACTCCTCAATAACACTTTCAACCATATCTTCTAAGGATACCAATTCCCATTTAAAATCTAAACGCCCTGATTCAATTCTAGATACAGTCAATAAGTCTTCAACCAATTTAATTAATCTCTCATTACTTAAATATACTTTGTTTAATTGTTCTTTTTGTTTATCTGTGACTTGTCCCCAAGTTCCTTCCATCATCATAGAAACATAGCCCTTAATAATACTTAATGGAGTTCTCAACTGATGAGAAGCAAGGGAAATAAATTCGGACTTAGCACTATCTAATTGCTTTAATCTAACATTAGCATCTCTTAGTTCTTTAGTCTGACTATTAACTTCTTTCTGTAATGTTTTAGAAAAATCTTTCATTTCTTCATAAAGACGAGAGTTTTCAATAGCAATTCCAGCTTGAGATGCGATTGTTTCTAATGTTTTAATATCTTCATTAGTAAACATGTCACCTGATCTCTTCGCGCTTAAAAGGAAAAGTCCAACCAACTTATTTTTAACCATTAAGGGAATTATTAAAAATGCTTTTAAGTTTTCTATTTCTTCAATTAAAGAATGAGCTTTATCTGATTTATTTTCTTCTTCATGTTTTCTTTTCAATTCTTCCAAAACCAAAACTTCTCTTTGATTTTTGAAATAAGCAATAATTTTTTTTAATGCCTTTTTTTTCTTAGAAGTCATTAAAAAATCCCCCCTTGTAATGGAAAGATTTGCTTCTTCGTCTTCTAAAATAATTATCTCTATTTTTCTTATTCTTAAGGCTTTAATAATCTTGTTCTTCAAAGTATCAATAACCGTATCTAAATCTAATGTCCTAGAAACGACATCAGAAATATCAGCCATTAATTCTTGTGGCAAGTATTCTCCTTTGAATAAAAAACCATCAGTTATATTTTTAAGCCATTCATAAAGAGGACGAAAAGCAATAGCAACCAGCAAAGCAACGATTAACCCAGTAATAATTTGTGTTTGAAATGTATAGGTTCCTCCAAATATTATCCAACTAACTAAATATGCTGACATGGCATAAATTGCTGTAATTACAATAACAATCAAAGAAAAAATTGTACTCCGTTTAACCGCCATTCCAATATCCATCAACCGATATTTAATAATTGCATAAGCAACAATAGTCAAATAAAGCGTAGTAGTCCAATTTCCTATGGGAGAGATAGGAATGTCATACCATAATAGATAATTAGTTGCTCCTCCCAGATATCCAAGAATAGTTCCTATAAGAATATATCTAATTTGACTTTGTTTAATCCCAGAAGAAGAATAATATTCTTTAAATAAAAAATAAATAGCATAAACTGCATAGAACAACCAAAAGAAAAGAAACAAATGATAAAAGATACCTGGATCTGGCCAAAAGGAAAATCCCAATTTAGGTCTTACATTTTTTACAATTAAAGAGCTAAAATTAGTAAAAAAGAAAAATATAAAAATCAAATATCCAAAAATAAGTATTTTTTTATTTTCTTTAATTTTATTAAGCAATCTAAGAATAAAATGAAAATAAAAAATAGTAATAAAAATAGCTCCAAACATTAATTCCCGCGACCAGAAAAGAGCAGTTTTAGCATTATCAGCAATTTGCCAAAAATAATAAGCATAACTCCAAAAAGCTACGCTTAAACAAAATAAAGCAAAAGATTGATTAATTTTTACTTTTTTATTCTTAAAATATATAAATAAACCAAGAATAGTACTGGCAATAGCATTAATTAAAGCAGTAATAGCATAAAAAATCATAAACAAATATCCTCCTTTTTTATTTTACCATTTTCTATATAAACTAGCAAAAAATGTTTACGAAAATGAAAAAGACCCAGTCATTTCTTAAAAGAAACAACTGGGTCAAAGCACTGTACTTTATCATTTTTGACAAACCCCGATCCCGTGGATTTTAAATGGTTCATAAAAAATATTGATTTTTTCTAACAAGAATCCTCCTTTTACCAGTAATTCCGCAAATTGCTTCTCGCTCCTATAAATCATAGGCCACAGAAGGGTCCAGTTAAGAAATATTCTTTCCCTATTTTTGCGAATATTACAGGTTAAGAAATATCCACCTGGCAACAAGCAATCCTTAATGCGATGAATCAACTGAATCGCTTTCTTTTTGGGACGATAATCAAGAAATCCAACCATCTCAACAATATGAGGTCTAAATTCTTGACAAACTTTTTCCAAAGAACTTGTTGTCCCATGAATAAAAGAAACCTGATTAGTTAATCCAGCAAGCTCAACTTCCTGACGAGCTTTTTTAATCGCAGTTTTATCAATATCGATAAGGATCACTTTAATAGGAAGATTACAACATCTTTGAATCGCTTTTATAACCGCTTGAGCTGAGCCAGAAGCTATTGATACTAATCTAATTTCTGGTTCATTTACAAATTTTCTAAAAGCGTTTTCCAAAAGATTAATCACAATCTTAAGACGATTGGTTACGGCTTGACGATTTTCCATCTTTCCTACCCAAAAACGAGTCATCGCACCCTCCATGTCATTTTTCAATTGAGGACTAATTTTTGTATGATAGTTATAGAAAATATCAAGCGAAGGCCAACTAGCTGCTCCTGTTTTTGATTGATGATTAAACTTGCTAAACCTGTCGACAAAAAAACTTGAAACATGATTAGGGTCTCTGCCTAAATTCCAAAGTATTTTCATAAAAGAATCTTTTTGCCTTTTGAACACTTTTACAAAAACAACTTGGGTAAGATTGGTCATCATACTCCAAATCCCAACCAACCATAATACAAGAACGTAAGCATAACTTCTCTTGTTATGTTCCCCACCAAAATCTTCCGCTTTCAGAGTTGTGATTGCTAATATATCCTCTTCAAATCTGAAAGCGTCTCCCATTATTCCCATTCCTGTTCCGGGATATAGTAACATATCACTACCTCCTCTAATTTTGTTTTCTCCAAATCCTTGAAACTCCATATATCAGAGAAGCAACATAAGAAAAAGATTTCAACATTATTAAAGCCAAGGCTTTAATAATCTCTTTTCCTTTAATCGCATTTCCGATATCCATAGCCGACGGCACAATTCTAAATTCAGTGATCATTTCATTCCCCTCTCTTCCGTATTCTTATTTTAAAAAACTTTCGATTTTAACAAACCGAATGGAAAAGATTTTTCCAAATCTCCTCTATTCGAATTGCTAATACCTGATAATAAACCTACTTCTTTTTCTTATAACACTTACCCAATATCCAGATAAGTAAGGTTAAAATTATAGGTATCGCTAAGATGACAATGATAAGATAAATTTTACTAGTCATAGCGAATTCTTTGTTATTTTCCTATATTATACTCTTATTTATAAATCTTTGTCAAGTGTTTTCCGACAAAAATACATGAATAACTCAAAATAACCAAAATACCGCCTAATATAGCGGTATTTTAGATTCAAGAGTGTAAAAACAATTCCTGACAATAAATATTACTTTGGCCAGGATTCAATAATTAAGGCCTTTTTGTTTTTAAGAGGCAAAAACTCATAAATTTTTTCTGTAACAAAAGGCAACCAAGGATGCATTAATTTTAATGATGTTGCTAAAACATAGATAAGAATTAATTGCGTATTATCAGCTTCTTTTTTAGATTTAGGTTCTCTAATTTGTTTTTTAGCTACTTCGATATAAACATCACAAAATTCACGCCAAAAGAAATGATAAAGCGATTGCAAGGCATGCCCTAATCTATATTTTTCTAAATCCTTACTTACTTTAACTATTAATTTTTTTAGTGATTCAAGAATTTTTTTATCTTCTTTACTAATTGGTCTTGGTTTGCGAGAAATATCAAATTTTCTTTTTTTATCTAATTGACCAAGAACAAATCTTGAAGCATTCCAAATCTTATTACAAAACTTTTTACCAGCTAAAGTATCTTCTTCTCCAAATCGCATATCTTGAGATTCTGAAATCTGCCATGCTAAACCAAAACGGGTAGCATCAGATCCATAATTTTCTATTAGATCAGAAGGATCAATTCCAGTATCCAATGACTTTGACATTCTTTGTCCTTTTTTTGTAATAACTGTTGCATGAATTAAAACATCATGAAAAGGGATCTTTTTCTCTAATTCTATTCCAGAATAAACCATTCGCGCTACCCATAAATTAATAATATCTCGAGCAGTGCTTAAAACATTTGTTGGATAAAAAGTTTTAAGATCTTTAGTTTTTTTAGGCCAACCTAAAGCTGCTAAAGGCCAAAGAGCCGAAGAAAACCATGTATCAAAAACATCTTCTGATTGTTTCATTTTACATTTCTTACAAAATGGACATTTTTTTGGAGATTTTAAAGAAACTACAAATTTCTCTGGATTAGAAGAACAAAACCAAACGGGAAATCTATGTCCCCACCAAATTTGTCGTGAAATACACCAATCACGAGTATTGTTCAACCAATTCAAATATACTTTTTCCCAACGCTTAGGATAAAATTTAATCTTATTTTTTTTAACTGGATCAATTGCCATTTTAGCTAATTCGTCCATTTTAACAAACCATTGTTTAGAAGGAATAGCTTCAATAGTTGAATCGCATCTATAACACTTAGGAACTGAATGTTCGTAATCTTCAATTTTTTCGACAAGCCCTAATTTTTGTAAATCTTCAATAATTTTATGACGAGCTTCATTGGCTTCCATCCCTTGATATTGTTTAGGAACATTTTTATTCATTTTACCATTCTCATCAATCACTGAAATCATTTCTAAATTATGATTCTGACCAATTTGCCAATCAACCATGCTATGAGCAGG
>Ga0208902_1001313_pt1 | contig 12049 bp, 11 predicted proteins | sample AntAceMetag02UKH_FD_184767 | JGI IMG/M metagenome (GOLD analysis project Ga0208902, IMG submission 184767) | Saline lake microbial communities from Ace Lake, Antarctica - Antarctic Ace Lake Metagenome 02UKH (SPAdes) (version 2) | ecosystem: Environmental > Aquatic > Non-marine Saline and...
GGTTCCATCCAGGGTTGAAAGATCCCCACTCAAAAGGAGTTCGTGCATATCCTGCTCCACCTGGAGCATTAGCTTTTCTATGTTTTCGGCGATATCGGTGGAATTCAGCTCGTGAGGGATCTTGAGCTGTTCATGATAGAATTCCCCAAATTCCTTGTAGTGCCTTTGAAGAATATCGTTATAGATGCTATCGGTACTTATGACCTCTTCGGTAGGCGAGGTAAACTCCTTAGGCAGTATTAAGGGAACTCCAGGTATGAACTCGCGGTAAGTCACCATAGGCAGAAGTGGCTTGAGAGCATCTTCTTTGTCCCTCCATGCCGCCAGGAAGCCGGGCTTCCGTTTGATGAATTCCTCGATCTGTTGCTGAATCTCCTGTTCTGCCAAAAGAGCCGTGAGTTGCTCTGCCTGGTCGGGGATAGCAGCCTCTGACCGTTGTTTGAATATCTCAAGCTCCTGGGCAAACCCGGCCTCCCTCGCATAACAGAGGGGGATGAAAGCATTCAAGACAGTGTCCTTGGCGAATTCCTGTTCTAGACAGTAAACGAGTAAAAAGTCATAAACGATCTCGGCCCAGAGGTGCGCAGGAAACCTGAAAGCCTTTCGGTCAGTCCCTGCTAGCCTCCGTAGTTCTATTGAAGCTTCTCTGGAGAGGATCTCTTCATATAAGCCCTGGAACTCGATGAAACCTTGTCTGTATCGCTCTATTGCCAGGGGGTCTGGTACCACTTCTTCCGGGCAGAGGGACTTTCTGTCTCCGAAGATAGCCAGGGGGTAGATTATGTTTCCTCTTTGCTGCCACCAGTCTTTGCTGGCTGCAATTTGCTCAAAGATTACTTTGGTTTGCTGCCTCCACACACTTTCTTTGTCCGGGTAGACGCTACGAATCTTTACTCCAAGGCTGGTTTCGCAAATCTTCGCTTCGTTGATGATGGCCGTCGTGATGAGATGGCTGTCCATGCCATACTCACCAACTTCACCACTCCAGATGTTGAGATCAGCCAAATAGATTCTGAGGAGCTTGCTTGAGATACCAAGTATTTTGCCTGGAAGTCCCCCTGCTTTCAGATTAAAGACAGAAGCGAGCAAAGGCCTCACGAGGTGATTGGAGACCGTATTATCAAGGTAGTGACTGTTAAACCTGGGTATAACGAGGTCTACACCTTCTTTCTCTATCGGAATGATGAGATGGCTTACCCATTCCGGAGCCAGGCCTTCAATTTCATTTTTCACCTCTCTGCTATCAAGGTCGGGCTCAAATAAAGCTAAATCGGCGTTAAGCCTGTTCGCTATCTCTACTATTGCCTTAAAGGACGAGACTTCCCCCCTTACGCCTTCATCCTTCATGAGAAAGGCGATCCTCTTTATTGCGTGTCCCAGAGGTACTTCCTGAATAACGTCTAAAGCGTCCTTCCCTTCCGGCGCGCCGACGCAAACAATAACGCATTTCTTATCAGGGAAGAATTCTGTAAGCCCCTTTACGGCGGTTTTACATACATGCCCAACAGCATCGACTTCGTTTCGGAAGGGGATACCGACCACTATGTCAGCTCCCCCGATGCGCGCTACGTCTTCGAGGGGTTCATTTAGGGATTCCGTATAGGCTTTCTCAGCTAATGAGGTGCTCTTTGCTGTTTCTTTCAAGCCTACTCCTTGTCTCAATGGCGATGTATCTGATAATACCACGAACCAGATTGAAATGTTAGCATTTATGTTATCGCCTATATAATATTGTTTCCGGTGGCCGTTGTTACTCTCTTTCTGACAAGTAACTGCGCTTCCCCTAACGCGCCAGAACGTTTACACTGAAAAGTAAGCTGATAAGAAGCTGCCTAAAGGAGACGGCATAATGAAAGTGCTTATTGTTCATTTTCGCTCCGCTCCCGCCGCGGGACTGCAAAAACAACGGGTAAATGTGGATTCCCTCGACTCGGCGGGCACGGACGGCGTTTCCCTGGAGATAGCCAAACGCCAAGCCTCCCTCGAAAAGATGGGCCATAAGGTAGCGATTTGCTCAGCCTACGATTGGGCGGACTTCGCTATACCGGCATTGGAGTTTGACTCTGAAGCAGTGATGCTGATGATGCGGAATTTATTCGGGCCCGGGCTGGTGGACTTTGCTGGCGAGGCAGAGTTAAAAAACGCATTTGATGTCTCCTTACTGGAGCTGAGGCAGGAATTGGGCAAAGTGATTACGGATTTCAAGCCGGACATGCTATTTGTCCACAATATGTTATCTCTTCCGGTGCATCCCGTTGCGACTGTAGCATTAACCAACCTGCTCAGAGAGTCCCGGTTGCCTTGCGCTGCGGTTCACCATGACATTCTAAGCGAAGGCGCCTACAAATTCACTCCGACCTGTGATTTCGCTAAATCAATTCTTGAGGGATACTTTCCTCCAGTGTTACCTAATCTTAGACATTGGACGATCAACTCTCGCAATCAGATGGCGCTCAAGAATAAGGGCATCAAAGCCGAAGTGATCCATGATACCATGGATTTCAATCAAAAGCTTGACACGGCAGAGCAAGCCAGGATTCGGGCCGATCTTCGTGTAAAATACGGTATCAAGCCAAATGACATCGTTCTCTTTGCCGGAGCCCGCATTGTGCCCAACAAGCAGACTGAATTGGCAGGGCACCTGACCGAGGTTTTACAAAGGTTGCGTCAGGAGATGGTCGGGAAGAGGCTCTACAACGGCGAGGTGTTTTCTGACCTCAATCGAGTAGTGCTGATTCTCGCAGGTCGACCGGAGCGGGCCTTCATTGACTACCAGAAGAAGGTGTTTGATCTGTTCGACACATTGAAGATTGTTTGGAAATATGTAGGTGGCGATGTTCGCCCATATCGTTCCGAAGATGAAGGGCTCTATGCTCTGTATCCTGATTTCTATGCTATGGCCGACTTCGTCCTTTACCCCACGGGATGGGAAGGATTTGGAAACCAGCTTCTCGAGGCATTCGCCTCTGGTCTGCCCGTGGCAGTCTTCGAGTATCCCGTTTTCAAGGAGGATATTGCCCCGAAGGGTGTTAAGGTCGTGTCTCTTGGAGACACACTTCTCCCGGAGAGAGACTACGCAGGGCTTGTTCAAATTCCCGTGGAAGTGCTGACGCGAGCGGCCCGCGAGATAATGGCAATCCTTACGTGTCCTGAGAAGTTAACAGGTATCACTGACCACAATATTATGGTAGGGAAGAGGTGCTTCAGCTTCGATGTGCTTCGAGCTCACCTGACTGAAGCACTAACTTGGGCTCGTTTAAATCAAAGGTCAAAAGGTTGATGAAGTTCAGTAGAACCAGGATAGCTAATGGGGTTGGATGGCTTGGAGAGACGGGGGACTCAAAGAAACGTCTTGACCAAGAAACTCTGCTGCTTAAAGTGTCATTTATGAGCCTGTTGCATCTCCCACCGTTGTCCCGGGCCATATTCGGCTACACCGCTCCAGTTTACCACCACCGCCAGTAGTTACGTTATCACCGAGCACTGAGTCTTTACAGACACTATCGTCATTGAGGCAGCAATGATCAGCTACAACAGAACCCTTGATACTAACGCGCTGTCCTATTTGAGCTTCTCGCCAGATAACGGAATCTTCAATGATGGCCCCTGACATAATTTGGCAACCACGACCAATAACCACAGGTCCGGTTAGCTTTACTTGGCGTCCGATAGAGCAGTCTGCGCCTATCACTACCAGCCCCTTTATTTGAGCGGTAGGATGAATATGGCATCGCTCTCCGATTATTATCTCCTTATCGGGCGGAAGAGGATACTGCTGGCATTTACCGCTTAGCAGGTCTCGATGCAACTGGAGGTATTTTTCCGGGGTGCCCGTATCCAGCCAATAGGCTGAAGAAGGATAAGCGTAAACCGGTTCCCCCTCCTCCAGTAGTAGCGGGAATGTCACGCGTTCGATACTGACTTTAGTCCGCGGAGGGATTTTAGCCAGGATATCAGGCTCAAGAATGTAGGTTCCGGCATTTATCATATTGGTGGTTACTTCACTCCAGGCAGGCTTCTCCAGGAATCGTGTAACCCTGCCTTGGGTATCAGTGTCTATTACACCGTAGCTGGTAGGATCATCTACCGAAGTAAGAGCAATGGTTACCTTCGCCTTTTTCTCCCGGTGAAAGCCTGCCATAGCCGTAATATCCAGGTCAGGGAAGATATCGCCGTTTAGTACCAGGAAGGTCTCATCCAGATATTTCTCCGCGTTCTTAATTGCCCCAGCCGTCCCCAGAGGGGTATCTTCTAATACGTAGCTAAGCCTGACTCCAAGCTGGCTACCATCACCAAGATAGCTTTCAATAGGTTGTGCCAAAGGACCTATAGCCAGGACTATATCCCTTATCTGATGCCTGCCCAGGTGGCGGATAACATGCTCCAGAAACGGTGTGTTAAGCACGGGGACCATCGCCTTAGGTATATTGCAGGTAAGGGGACGCAGTCTGGTTGCCTCGCCACCTACTAAAATAACTGCTTTCATTGTTCTCCTTGGTTTATGCTGATGTGGCCATTTGGACTTGCCCCCGTCTTAGGGTCAGTCATAAGGTAATTTTCCCTACTATTTTGCCACTTGAGCAGGTCACTGCATTATTATTTTAAGGATTTACTTCTTTTCCTTCACTTCTTCTTGCTTTTTCACTTTATTCTGCTTAGGTTTCTTGACATTTTTTCTGCCCTTCTCTCCCATTGTTTCCTCCGTCTCTCGATGATGTTTTTAACAATATAGAAAAGCGATGTCTTGCTGTTTTACGGTAATGACCACTAGCATTACCAAATTACGTTATACATACTTACCGAAAATACTACAATCTTCACGTCCAATGAGTTCATCTCTATTAAAGTTATTTCCGCAACTTTTCTAAAACCTTTCTCATTGAATCTTGGACAAATTCATCCTTTTCCTCCTCTAGAGCCTGAGTAAGAGGTTCTACTACCCTCTCATCCCCCATCTTTCCAAGGGCTGCAATTGCTTCCTGTCGAACAAATCTATTTTTATCTTTCAAAACTAGAATAAGAGCATCCACCGCTTTTCCATCTCCCATTATTCCAAGCATTTCTATTGCATGTCGCCTAACACTACTATCCTTGAGTTTAAGGTCTTTGATCAACTCTTCAGTATCTTTCATTTCTACCCCGCCTTTTCATTTGACCTGCTCGAATAATTATAACACTTATTAAGTTACAATTTGCTTTCCGCTAAACAAAAAGTTATGAAGTAAAATCCATCCTAGGCTGAAAGCTGTAGTAGCTTTTTAACGTAGTCGTTGAAAGCCTCCCAATCCGGGAGGCTTTTCTTTGTGTTTTTATCCTTAGTTTTCCCCAGAGAGGGGGGGGTGATAATCTAGCGCTTTCTTCTAATATCACTAAATGACTTATTGTGCATTCCCAACTGAATCTGTGCCCTTTCTATCCCCAAATGTAAATACAAATATCGTCAATGTAAATACAAATATCGTCTCAGGCGTGACCGCCATATATACAAATTTGTCCTATCCTATCTACGGATAGATATACATGATGTTAGTCCGGTACTTACATGGCGATTGTCATGTCTGCAGACTGTTTAAAACCGACTAATATCCAGAGGGTAGGGCATGGTGGTGATTTGAGGCTAAGCCGGGGAACATACCGGGTTAATACCGGAAATACTATTTATAGTTATCCAGGGTATCCTCTATTTCGTGGAGTTCATCCAGAGAGGCATCCGAGTAGGTCCCCAGTCGGTGTATTATGGGCTCCAATTCTTTATGCCCCTGCCCCAACAGGTGTATCGCCCTTTTAAACAACCTTTCCTTGAGTCCGGTTATTTCCTGCTTCCCATAACCTTCATGTACGAAGCGGATATGGCCGTTAAGCCCCCTTGGGGTGAAGTAGTAGTCGCAGTAGGGACACTTCTTATCCCGGTATACGGTTGGCTCTTTGTACTTCTTGCCCATGACAGTTCTAGTACACAACGGTTACAACATCCCGTCAATATATCCCCCCTGGCCTGCCCTAGTTAGCTTAAGTGACTGATAGTGTCCGACTACGCCAATCTCATCCGCAGGTAGCGCTCGGATGAAATTATCGTTACCTGTTTCTCAGTTCAAGACTAAGCCTGATTTTCCTTAATTCGCATTGTCCTTCCGGTCTGGATAGCCCCGAAACCATACCTGTCCCTGATACAGTCGATAGCCTTGTTTAACGCCTCAAGCTTCCGTGCTGATGGGGTGAATAACGTCGCCTGCCGGCTGGCCTCTACCAGGTTCGATACGCCGATGCCGATCAAACGCACCGGCTGCTTTCCTATCGCCAGTGCCCGAGCGAGTAACCCCATACCTGTTTCAAATATTTCCCGGTCGGTATCGACACTTTCCCGAAGCGTTTGACTGCGGGTGATAGTCGAGAAATCAGTGTACCTCAACTTGATAGTCACGCATCTTGCCTGTTTGCCTTTTTTCCGCAAGTCGGCACCTACCTTCTCGCTTTGAGACCATAAAGTAGCTTCCAGCAACGAAAGTTCTCGGGTATCTTCGCCGAAGGTGGTCTCACGGCTGATGGACTTAGCTTCACCGGGTGGCAATACCTGTAATCACTGGCCTAATCTGATGCAATCGCCTATGAGACACAGTTCGCTTGGGAACTCCCTCCTCAAACCAAGTTACGTCTGATGCCCAGACTTCAGTCGGGTTCATGCGTCTAATCCATGAAGCGTTAAGTAGGTCTCTGTAATGTGCCAAAAAGTTGTTCACTGCTGAGATAGCTATCTCAACAGGCCACTCGTCGTGCTTGATGCCTGAAGGCGGGGGGCGGTAATTGATTAAAAGGAATCGATACATTGACCTTGGAATATCTGACCCATCCGAATCTGTCCTCGTCTAGGTCGAAGCCCCCACCGTCGAGCCTCAATCGTGGGTCAAGGCTATCACGCGTTATTTTCTGAAACCGAAGTTTACATGCTGTCCCTTTAACGTCGACATCAAACGGTTCCTCGGAAACATGAACAGGGAAGGGGAGGTCGAAATCGACCATTACGGAATCAGTTTTCATGTTATTCGTCACTTAATTAATTATAACATACCGAATTTGCTTCAGATGCATGAGAAAACCTTGCGAGCCACCTGAAATGACTGAGTATCAGTGCACAAATTGACAGACTGTAGCATTCAACTAACCCACTTGACAAAAGAAATAATGGGGTATAAAGTGAGAATGAGTCTCAATTTCATTCCAAGTAATTAGATATTGATGGATAGTCATTTCTTGATCGTTGACACTCTGGTCATACGACCAGACAGAAGAAGAGCATTATGAGTAACTACAAAGTAAAGTTTCTACCGGATGACAAAGAGGTTGAAGTCGCCGAGGGAGCTACCCTGCTTGAGGCAGCCGAGAAGGCGGATATTTATATCAACAGCCTGTGTGGAGGAGAAGGCCTTTGCGGCGAGTGTCGTCTCCAGGTGACCAGCGGTAAGGCCAGGGCAGATAAGAATGCTATCGGTTTTCTCTCTAAGGAAGAAATAGAAAACGGCTATGTTTTAGCTTGCCAGACTAAGGTAGAAGATAACCTAGAAGTGGTGGTTCCCGCCAAGTCGCGCCTGGAAAAAGAAAAAATCATTACTGAAGGAGTTCCGCTCATCTATAGTGAACCAGAGAGCAGCTCACTTTATAAGAGATCCACTGATCCGGCTTCTTTCTTTGAACCTTTGGTAAGTAAGATATATCTAGAGCTACACGAACCAACCCTCGACGATAATATTGCTGATATAGACCGGATTACCCGGGAGTTGAGTAAAAAGACCAGTCACTCTTCTTTCGAAATATCCTTAGCCTGTTTACAAAATCTGGCAGATAAATTACGTCAGCATGCATGGCGGGTCACTGTCACTGTCGCCAGGCACAACGGTATCGGTCGAATACTGCGGGTAGAGAGAGGTGATACAACAAACCAGAATTATGGTCTGGCTATTGATGTTGGCACTACCACTGTAGTAGTTCAGCTAGTTCACCTCAAGACGGGTAAGGTTATCGGGGTAGAAGGTAGCCATAACCGGCAGGCACGTTATGGCGAAGATGTCATTTCCAGGATGGTCTTTGCCTGCAGCCGAGGCTCTCTCGATCCGGTTCATAAGGCAGTGATAGCAAATATTAATACCCTAACTCAGTCTTTGTCTCGACAAGCGGGTATTGATATCAAAGATATAACCTCCATTGTTGCTGCTGGCAATACCACGATGAGCCATTTCCTTCTGGGTTTGATGCCCTGTTCCATTAGATTGGAGCCTTACGTTCCTACCGCTACTATCTATCCCCAAGTAATGGCTAGGGACATAGGCATTGATATTAATTCACAAGGCATACTGGAAGTAATGCCCAGTGTGGCCAGCTATGTTGGCGGTGATATTGTGGCTGGTGCTTTAGCCTGTGGTTTAGCCGACAAGCAAGAGGTACAGTGCTTAATCGATGTGGGCACTAATGGGGAGATTGCTATTGGTAATAACGACTGGATAGTCTGCTGTTCTGCCTCGGCTGGCCCTGCCTTTGAGGGGGGAGGTAGCAAATGGGGTATGCGGGCTACCAAGGGAGCGATAGAAAAGATAGAGATAGAAGACGGTCAGGTAACTTATGAAACCATTGGCAAGGCTAAGCCGAGAGGAATTTGCGGCTCCGGATTGATCGATACCATTTATGAACTCGTAAGGAACAGGATAATAGGCCAGGATGGGAAATTCAATATATCTCTTAATGACCAGAGGATAATTGCGGAAGATAACGAGCCCCGGTACATACTGGCCTTTTCCGAGGAAACGGAAACAGGAGAGGCAATAACTATTTCCGAATCAGAAATCGGTAACCTTATTAAATCCAAGGGGGCGGTATTTGCTGCCATGAAGTCTCTAATCGATTACGTCGGACTAACCTTCGAACAGTTAGATACCATATATGTCGCTGGCGGTTTTGGCAGCTCTCTGGATATTTCCAAAGCCGTTGCCATAGGCCTGCTACCTGATGTAGATACCAGAAAAATTCAATTCATTGGCAATAGCTCTGTCATGGGGGCACGGATGGCTCTTCTTTCCACCCCCGCTTTTGAGAAGGCGGTAGATATCGCTAAGAAAACGACCAACATTGAACTGTCCAATTACCTGCCCTTCATGAATGAATTTATGGCAGCACTCTTTCTGCCCCATACAGACACTAAATTATTTTCTTCGGTACACTACTGATAAGCCATTGCAGTTTTGTAATGCAAGAAGTTATAAAAGAAAGTTAAGGCTGAATGGTGAAAAAGGAACTCAATAATAGCCAGACCATTCAAATGCACGGCCATTTCCTGACCGCCCAGCGGCGCCTGCTTCTAGACTTGATTCGAGATGCCGAAGGGCACTTGGACGCCAAGGAACTGTACCAGCGAGCACGTGCTATAGACGAGTCGATTGGTTCGGCGACAGTATACAGGAGCCTTAATCTTTTCAAGCAATTGGGGCTGGTCGATGAAAGAAGGCTGGGGAAGCTTCGATGCTATTACGAGATTAAACAATCACCAGAGCATCAGCACTTACTCTGCCAGGGATGCGGTAAAGTTATCGAATTTCAAAATCCTCACTTCCAGAAGCTAATCGAGGCGGTGCAACGGGAACACGGCTTCAAAATTACCAAGGCAGAGTTATACCTTGAGGGATACTGTCCGAATTGTGAGGAGAAAGAGAAGGGAGGTAGTTGAAGATGGCAGGTAAAATGTTGACAGCGGTTTCTAAACAGAATTTCGATGAAGAGGTGCTAAACTCTGATCTCCCGGTTTTTGCTTGTTTCACAACCTCCTGGTGCCGAGCTTGTTTTCCAACATGTCTTGTAGCTGATGAGTTAGTAAACCGGTATGAGGGACGGATAAAGTTTGTCAGGATAGACAAGGAGAAAGCCCCTGAAATATCAGATGAATACCATATTACTGTTGTACCTACTATAATCCTTTTTCAAGATTCTCAGATAACAAAGAGGTTGCTGGGTTTTCAGGAGAAAGTGGCACTAAGGGATCTGCTAGATGCCCTATTAGCGGAGGTGGAGGCACCGATAAACGTTTCGGAAGAACACGATGAGGAAGCATGAGGTTGATCGAAGTGACTCATCATGAGGTGAAGCAAGGAAAGACAGCTCGCCAAAAAATGGCTGAAGAGGAAAATATTCGAGAGAAAGTAGACGAGAATGGCAACAGGTGGATAAAGGTCTACTTTGGCGGCGGCGCCCACTTCAGAAACTGGCTTAGTCAGTTCGTAGAACTGAAAGGTGAAGAGAATGTAAAGCTAGAGGAAGCGGACTCAAGAGGATTCCAGTGTTATGAGGAGAGCAGAGAGAAAATGTACCGCATCTGGGTAAAAGATGCGGATGTGCGAGAAGGAAATGAGCAAATGTGACACCGGCATTACATGCCACTTTAGCAAAATAACAGTAAGGGAAGGAAGAAAATGGCGTACAAGATTACAGATGACTGCATAAGTTGCGGAGCCTGTGAGGCTGAGTGCAGGAACAATGCTATCTCGGAGGGAGAGGCCAGTTATATAATCGATCCCGATAAGTGCACCGAGTGTGTTGGCAACCATGAGTTGCCAAAGTGTGCTGAGGTCTGCCCGGTAGATGCCTGTATACCTGACCCAGACCATGAGGAAAGCAAAGAGCAATTGCTTGAGAAGTGGCACAGCCTGCATCCCGGCAAGGTCCCTGCTCATCAGCCATAGGGGCATAAAATGAGCGAAGAAACAGTAAGAGAGCTTGAGGAGAAAATAGCCGACCTCAAGGCTCGATGGCCAGCTCACTCCGTGCCGCCGTCAATGTGGCAGCGGCTGGAGGAGCTAGAGGCTGAGTTGGAGGAAGCAAAAAGGTGCGAACATTAGGCTCGGTTCCTCTTTATGTTATTGAGGTAAAGTCAAAATAGCCTTTCGGCAGGATGCTGTCTCCTGTCCTAAGGGGGTTATAGCCATGGCGATATGGAAATTAAAGAGATGCCCGCGGTGTGGCGGTGATATGTTCATTGATAGAGACATCTATGGATGGTACGAGAAATGCTTGCAGTGTGGCTACTACGGTGAGTTGAAGAGCTTGGATGAGTTCGGACAGAGCTCAGCACTGAAAGACGAGAGACCTGTAGGGGCACCATGACATGAAACAAGGGGGAAGTGAGCCAGTGCGAATATTGTTTTCTGGTGGGGTTGTGAGCGATGCAAGTTGAACCAGTGATAATCAAAGTGTCGAGAAAGGGGAACTTATGCCAGGCAAGATGGCGTTAGTAGATTATAAGAAATGCCATCCGGAGAAGTGTGATAGCGGTGTCTGCGCCGCTGTACTGGCGTGTTCCCATAAGCTGATTAAGCAGGAGTCACCCTACGAGATACCGATGATGTACCCAGCTGTCTGCCAGGGCTGTGGTGATTGCGTGCGGGCCTGCTCACTGAAGGCAATCAAGATAGTGACGATGTAGAGTACTCATAGGAGCGTGGCAGATAGTGAGAGCACTGGGCGAAATTATCGCTAAAAATGATAACCCTGACTATGGTCGAAGTGAAATAATAAACTCAAGTCAGGCAAGAGGTAAAACAACATAAGGAGGTTTGGCTGGAAGTAGCCGTAGGGTTAATGAATGTGTATGACGTGATTATTACCGGTGGCGGTCCTGCCGGGCTTGCTGCCGGTCTGTACGCAGCGCGGGCAGGTCTGAAGAGCGTTTTGCTGGAACGCGGCATTTTCGGGGGACAGATAGTCAATGCTCGGCTGGTAGAGAACTATCCAGGTTTTCCTGAAGGTATTTCAGGACCGGAGTTAGGCGATTTTATGCGCCGGCAAGCAACTAAATATGGGCTTGAAACTCTCACGACTGAGGTGACGGGAGTGAGAGCGGGAAACGCCTATGAAGTTTCTACCACTGAAAGCAACTTTCAAACGAAGTCAATTATCATTGCTGCTGGCTCCGAGTACCGTAAGCTTGATGTACCTGGTGAGGAAAGGCTTTCAGGACGTGGGGTCTCTTATTGTGCTACCTGTGATAGCTTCTTCTTCCGCGACCGAGAGGTAG
>Ga0208902_1001317_pt1 | contig 11983 bp, 9 predicted proteins | sample AntAceMetag02UKH_FD_184767 | JGI IMG/M metagenome (GOLD analysis project Ga0208902, IMG submission 184767) | Saline lake microbial communities from Ace Lake, Antarctica - Antarctic Ace Lake Metagenome 02UKH (SPAdes) (version 2) | ecosystem: Environmental > Aquatic > Non-marine Saline and Alkaline...
AATTTCATTTTCTACAGAATCCATCCGAGTTACATCGGAAATCAAGAGTATAATATCACCTTTTTTTATAATTGAATTTGTTCTTTCAATTCCAATTTTTTCAACTTCACTATTGGACGATCGTAAACCGGCAGTATCGACCAATCGAAATAAATTCCCATGATGTTTGAATATTTCCTCAATTGAATCTCGTGTAGTTCCGGGTATATCGGAAATTATTGCTCTATCTTCTTTTAATAATGCATTCAACAAACTTGACTTTCCAACATTAGGTTTCCCAACAATTGGAATTAAAACGCCTTCTTTTTTTATTTTTCCACTATCATAAGAATTTGTTAATTTTTTAAGTAGTCTAATAGAATTTTCAATTTTATCTTTAATTTTATTTTTGGGCAATGGATTTATTTCCTCTTCGGAAAAGTCCAATTCCAATTCTAAAATTGAGGCAATATCGATAAGGCCATTTTCTATTTTATTGATCAATTTTGACAATCTTCCTTCCAAAACATCTTCAGCGATTTTTTGACTATTAATCGAAACAGAATTTATCACATCGGCGACAGCTTCTGCTTGCAAAAGATCAAGCTTTCCATTAACGAATGCACGGCGTGTATATTCCCCGGGTTCTGCCAAACGAATTCCAACCGAATGCAATAACTTTAAAATTCTGTTCGGAGTTGTAATTCCGCCGTGACATGAAATCTCTACAATATCTTCACCCGTATATGAATGCGGCGATTCAAAAAAAGTTACTACCACAGAATCAATTATACTTTTCATTTTATAATCTATAACATGAGAAAAAGTTGCTATTCGTGGCTTAAGTTCATTTATTTTTAATATTTTTAAAGATGCAGATAATGCATTTTTGCCGGATATCCTGATGACAGCAATTCCACCCAAACCAACAGGAGTGGCAATTGCACAAATAGTATCTTCCGATAAATATTTATTTTTCACACTGAAATTATTTCTTTTTTTTTGCTTTGGATTTTATTTCGCTAAATTGTTTTTTTACAGAAGCTTCAACAGAAGGATTTATCATATATTTCTGTTGCAAAATAGTGAATAAATTAAAAAGTGTATAATAAAGAACTAAACCAGACGGGAAATTATTAAAGATCAACAACATAAATATTGGCATGAAATACATCATATATTTCTGTTGCGGATTAGAAGAATCCGTTCCACTTAACTTTTGTTGAATTACCATCATTCCAGCCATAATAAAAGGTAAAACGGCAACTGTATTCCCATACATTGGAATATGGAAAGGTAAAGTGAAAATTACATCGGGACTACTTAAATCCTTTATCCACCAAATAAATGGCTCGTTCCTCAATTCAATTGTTGTTCTAAAAACATTGAACAATGCAATAAGTAAAGGCATTTGTATAAGTATCGGCAGACATCCGCCAAGTGGATTCACTCCATATTCTTTATACATTCCCATTGTTTTTTTATTTAACTGCTGTTTATTATTACCATATTTTCCTTTTATTTCTGCTAATTTCGGTTGTAATGCCTGCATCTTTTTCATTGATTCGTAACTTTTGTGTGTAAGCGGATAAACTATAAGTTTGATAATCAATGAAAACACTAAAAGAACAAAACCATAATTAGGAATAAACTTGTGTAGAAATTTTAATAGCCACATAATACCGATTGAAATTGGTTGAACTATTTTCCATCCCCAAATAGTCATCTGCTCTAAACCAATATTAAAACTCGATAAATAATCTTCATTAAGAGGACAAATTAAAAGTTTAAATTGATCCGAATGTTGGTTTGCGTTTGGTAATCTCATAGTAACTGAGGCGGAAAAATCACGAGATTTATCGTCTCTAATTCCGGATATAGTAGCAGATATTCCATCTTTTGAAGTCGGAATAATTATACTTGTGAAATATTTTGATCTTAACGATATCCATTTTGTGTTTCCATCTGTCTTAATTTCTTCCGGTTTTTTCTTAAGGTGTAATTCTACTAATTCGTCTCCAACTTTCGAATATACATAACTATATTGTAAATCTGAATCTTTTAACTTTTCTGTGATATTAAAATCAGTTTTCCAATTTATATTGTACTCTGAATTTGGTATTTTATTTCTATAATTTTGGATATCAACTCTTAGATCAATTTCATATTTATCGGGATAAAAAGTGAAATTCTTGGTGATCGTCATCCCATTTTTCAAAGTTAGATCAAATTCCAAATATAACGGAACATCGATTTCAACCGTATCAAGATCTTCATATTCGATAAACTTTTTAGAATAAAATGGTACACCGGTAAACTCCATTTTCTCTTGATATTTATTTGTATATGAAATATTTAAATTAGTTTGTCCATCTTCTTTTAATAATCTGATCGGTTTTTTATTCCACAAAAAATAGTCGTGAAAAATATACTGATCAATTGTGCCGCCACCTAAATTTGACAAAGTCAAAGTATATTTCTTGTTTTTGATCACGATTGATTTTGCTGTTACATTATTATCGGAAATGTTAAGATATTCCGATGTTATGGATTCACTAACTTGACTTTTAGCAAAATCGTCTTCTTCAACATTCTTTGTAGATTTTTGTATATTGTTTTGTTTTTCGGAAGTAGCGGCATTTTGTCTTGCAACTGTTCTTAATGAATCCTGCTGAGCTTTTCCCGGGTTTAACCACTCATTATATTTTGGCATCATAAACAAAATAATGGCAATAACCACAAATGCAATAATAGTATTTTTTTCAAACAAAATTATTCTCCTTTTTTTGGCACTGGATCATATCCACCTGCGTGAAATGGATGACACTTTAAAATGCGGCGAATTGATAAATATGTTCCTTTAAAAAATCCATGTGTTTCAATCGCATCTATTGAATAATTTGAACAGGTCGGCTGGAAACGACAACTTGGCTTCGTATATGGCGATACTACTTTTTGATAAATTTTAATTATAAAGATCAATATTTTTTTCATTATATTTTTATTAATGTTTTTTTCAAATCTTCTGAAATTTTATTTAAAGCATTTTCTAATGGAGTTTTTAACAAGATCAAAGCATACAAATAATTTGATTTAAATAATTCTTTATTTTGTCTATAAAATTCTTTTAAATATCTTCTGCCTCTATTTCGTTTAACTGCATTACCGAACTTTTTTCTTGTTGTAAATAGGATTGCTCTGTAATTATATTTAAAAAAAACCACCGTTGTATATTTCCCTTCTATTGAATTTCCATTTTGAAAAAGTTGAGAAATATCTTTTTTATTTGATAAAATTTCATTTTTCTTTAAAAAATAATTCATGAAGAAACTGTTAATCGCTTACGACCTTTTTTCCTTCTATTTGATAATATTGCACGACCGGCTTTTGTTGACATTCTTTTTCTAAAACCGTGTTTGTTTTTTCTTTTTCTATTACTTGGTTGATATGTTCGCTTCATTTTATTCCTCTAATATTTTAATCCTCTAATTTTCTAATTAACTCAATAATATGCTAAAAAAATATTAAAAATACAAATTATTTTTAAGTTAAATCTAAACTCATCACTGAAATTATTAAAAAACCAGTTTAATTTATTGCAAATATAATTTAAAATTGACTCCTTCCGTTCTCCCTTTTTCCTTTTACATTTGCTATTTTGAAATAAATTGAATATAATTTGGTTTAAAATAGAAAGGAGTAAAATGATTGACACGATCCATCCATTATTAAATAGAAAATCTCAGACAAAAGCAAAAAAATATGAGAGTGAAAAACGATTTGTCGGATTTATTGAAAATATAATTTCAATAATTTTTATTTTGATATTTTATTTTTTCTTGGCTAAGCCATTAACAGAATTTTTACCAAATAATTCAATTTTAAAATTTATTACTTTCATGTTGATTTTTTTGATCTGGTTCTTCCCATTAGAAATTTTATTTAGTTTTATTTCCTCTTACAAAATTGAACAAAAATATAATTTCTCAAACCAAAATTTTAAAAGTTGGCTATGGGACTATTTTAAAGGATTCTTCGTTCAAATGATCTTATCGCCAATATTGTTGGGATTATTATTTCTTCTCTTTCATTTCACTCCGGAATACTGGTGGCTTTATGGAGCAATTTTAATGATATTTATATCTACGATTTTAGCAACGATTTTTCCAATAGTCATTTTACCAATATTCAATAAATATACTCCAATCGAAGATGAAAAATTAACTTCTCGATTAAGCAAAATATTGAAAAATGAGAACATAAAAATCAAGGGATTTTTTAAAGAAGACATGAGTAAACAGACAAAAAAAGAGAATGCTTTTTTAGCTGGAATGGGAAGAACGAAGCGAGTTGTTTTGGCTGATAATATTATTGAAAACATGAATGTTGATGAATTGGAAACAATAATCGCACACGAAGTTGGCCATTATAAACGAAAACATATTCAGAAAAACATTATTATCGGATCGTTTTTCCAACTATTATTATTTTTTATAATTAACATTTTTCTAAGAAAATATTTTCCTGAATTCTTAACATCTTTAAATGCAAATTTGATAATTTTACCAATATTTATTTTATTGTTTTCATTTTTAAATTCATTTTTCCTTTCACCTGTAACAAATCTTATCTCTCGTTATTTTGAAAATCAAGCAGATAATTATTCTTTGATACATTCACAAAACACAAGATCATTTATTACTGCAATGGCTGGATTAGCAAATAGAAACCTGTCAAACGCCTATCCATCTTGGTTAATAAAAATTTTCTATTATTCACACCCACCTGTTGGCGAAAGATTAAATAATGCTGAAAATTTCATTGCAGATGAATATTGAAGAAACAAAAATATTTTTAATATTATTTTCAAAATTTATTGTATATTTTTTTTCAATTTATTCATTTTTATATTAAATAATGTTTATTAACTTTAATAAGTAAATGTTACAATGAGGTCTATTATGAAAAAAATAATTCTAATCTTAATATTTTCAATAACTATTTTATTAGGAAATAATATTCATCTTGTAGAAGTCGATGGTATTATAAATCCCGCATCTTCTAAATTTATTATATCTTCAATCGAAAAAGCAGAAGATGAAATGGCTGAATGTCTGATTATTCAACTTGATACTCCAGGCGGATTAATGACTTCTATGCGTGATATTATCAAGGCGGAATTAAATAGTAAAATACCAATAATTGTATATGTAGCTCCATCCGGTTCTCGAGCTGCTTCGGCTGGAGTTTTCATAACAATGGCATCTCATGTAGCTGCCATGGCAAAAAGTACAAACATCGGTGCTGCTCATCCGGTAAATATTGGTGGTGGAATTTTTGGTAATAAGGCAAAATCAGATTCGGCAAATGTCGAAATGGATAAGGTCATTAATGATGCCGTTGCTTACATACAATCGATCGCAAAAGATAAAAATAGAAATGTTGAATGGGCGCGAGATGCCGTAACAAAATCCGTATCAATACCGGCTGACGAAGCTGTAAAATTAAATGTGGTAGATTTCATCGCTCCAACCTTAGAATCTTTATTGGACAGTTTGGATAATAAAGAAATAATATTAATAAGTAAAAAAACTATCTTGCAAACAAAGAATAAAAAAATAATCTATATAAAAATGAACTGGAAATATCGTCTATTAGATATTCTCAGTAATCCTAACATCGCTTATATTTTCTTGATATTAGGATTTTATGGTTTGTTTTTCGAACTATCACATCCGGGAGTAATTCTTCCTGGTGTATTGGGTGCATTATTTTTAATATTGGCTTTTTTCGCACTACAAGTATTACCTGTGAATTATGCCGGAATTGCCTTAATAATTTTGGGCATTATTTTGTTCATTTTGGAAATAAAAATAGTTAGCTTTGGTATGCTAACAATTGGAGGAATAATTTCGATGATAATAGGATCCGTTATGTTAATTGACTCATTTAATCCATTAATGAGAATTTCTTGGAGTGTAATAATTCCTGTAGTGCTTTTTTCAGCAGCATTTTTCTTATTATTATTCAATTTAGCTTTTAAGGCCTATAAGAATAAACAAATTACCGGAATTGATGGTTTGGTCGGTATGGAGGGAAATGCCGATACGGAAATAAATCCTGAAGGCGGATCTGTTTATGTAAATGGCGAAATATGGAGAGCATATTCCGATGAAAAAATTTCAAAATCATCACGAATACAAGTTATGGAATTAAAAAACATGAAATTAAAAGTAAAAACAATAAAAGGAGAAAAAAATGGTTAGTAGTTCATTTTTAAGTATCGGCACCATAATAATTTTGGTTATTATGTTTCTTTCATCTGCAATAAAAGTACTTAAAGAATACGAAAGAGGAGTTATATTTAGATTAGGAAGAGTGATCAACACTAAAGGTCCTGGTTTAATTTTATTAATTCCTATAATCGATAAAATGGTGAAAGTATCGTTAAGAACTATTGTTTTAGATGTTCCGTCTCAAGATATTATCACCAAAGATAATGTTTCTGTAAAAGTAAATGCTGTAATTTATTATCGTGCTCTTAATCCACAAAAAGCAATAGTTCAGGTAGAAGATTTTCATTTCGCAACTTCACAGCTTGCCCAAACAACTTTACGATCAATTTTAGGGCAAAGTGAATTGGATGAGCTGTTATCAGACAGAGAGAAGATCAATCACGCATTACAAGAGATAATTGATAAACAAACCGATCCTTGGGGAATCAAAGTTTCTAATGTAGAGATCAAACATGTGGATCTACCTGTGGAAATGCAACGATCGATGGCAAAACAAGCAGAAGCCGAAAGAGAACGTCGCGCAAAAGTCATTGCTGCAGAAGGTGAATTCCAGGCATCTGAAAAATTATCAAGTGCAGCAGAAATTTTAGACATCCATCCATCCGCTATTCAATTACGATATCTACAGACATTAATGGAAATTTCAAATGAAAACAGTACAACTGTCGTATTCCCTATTCCATTAGATATTTTTGAGCCATTTAAAAGGTATCTCAAAAAGAATAACGAAAGCTAATTAATTGATCAGTTAATGATAAAATTTCTTTTCGTCTCTAAACTTTGATTTTAGAATATAATTCCCACATGCTTGATAAGATGGTTTCCAGATCAGAATATTTTGCTTCCCAATTTATCGTCTTTTTTGCAAGATTGGACACAGCAATTAATTTTGCGGGATCACCCTCTCTTCTACCAACTATGGAATATTTAATATCTTTACCCGTGATTTCTTCTACCATTTTAACTACTTCTAAAACCGAATAACCATAGCCGGTTCCCAAATTCAAGACCAAATTATTATTATTATCGTTTAGATATTCCATTGCTTTTAAGTGAGCAATTGAAAGATCATTTACATGAATATAATCGCGAATTCCCGTGCCATCAGGTGTATCATAATCATCACCGAAAATATCTATTCTATCTCTTAACCCAATTGCACATTCTAAAACAATAGGTAATAAATTTGCGGTTGTCTTTTCGCGTTTGGTAATCCTTCCATTAATATCATAACCGGCAGCATTAAAATATCTTAACGCAGCATATTTTATTCCTTTTAACTTTCCATACCAATTTAAAATTTCTTCAATAACTTTCTTTGTATAGCCATAATAATTAATTGGTTTTATTGGATGTTTTTCGTCAATTGGTAAATATTCCGGATAGCCATAAACAGCGGCAGATGATGAAAATATTATTTTTTTAACATCATGAGAAACCATTGCATTTAATAAATTAATTGTACCATTGATATTATTTTTGGAATATATTCCGGGATTTTCCATAGATTCGCCGGCTGCCTTCAGTGCTGCAAAATGAAAAACAATATCAAATTTTATTTTGAATAGTTTTTCCAAATCATTTTCAGAATTAATATCTCCTTTGATAAAATTCGCTTTTTTATCAATATTTTTTACAGAACCGGAATATAAATTATCAAATACAAATACATTGTGCCCTTTTTTACAAAGATCCGCAACAACATGAGAGCCAATATATCCGGCACCACCAACAACTAATATTTTCATTTAAAACCTCTAAAGTAGTTTTTCAAAAATTCTAATTTTAACGAAACTAAATTTAAGTAAAGTAATTTAAAAATAAAAGAATTTTTGAGGAAATTTACTGTACCAAAAAATTATTGAAAAAGGAAAATAATATTTGATTATTTCAAAAAATTTGAATAAATTATGTATCTTAAAAATAAAATGTGTAAAAAACAATATTGAAATTAAAATAAATGAAAATTGATATAATTAAACTCTTAGATAATAAGAAATTAAAAGAAATAATAATAAAAATCGGTGAAATCGGTGAAAAAAATGATATACCTGTCTATATTGTTGGTGGTGTAATTCGTGATACTTTATTGAATAATCCGACTTCCGACTTGGATATACTCGTAGTTGGTGACGGAATAAAATTTGCCGATATGATCGCTAAAAATTTTTCTATCAAAACCGTTATTAAATATAAAAAATTTGGTACGGCAATGATCCCATTAAAAGATATTAACTTGGAAATAACTTCTGCAAGAAAGGAAGTATATAAACAGAATTCTCGTAAACCAAAAATATTTTATACGGAATTAAACGAAGATTTAAAAAGAAGAGATTTTACTATCAATTCAATGGCTGTTGATATTCGTCCATCATTTTTAGGTGATTTTTATGATCCATTCAATGGCATTCAAGATTTAAACCAAAAGATAATTCGTACACCATTAGATGCAAAAACTACTTTTTTTGATGATCCTTTAAGAATGCTAAGAGCAATAAGATTCTCAACACAACTTAATTATAATATTGATAAAAACACTTTTAATGGAATAATAAATACTGCCGAAAGAATAAAAATTATTTCTTTTGAAAGAGTTAGAGATGAATTGCTTAAAATATTATCAACTTCAAAACCATCTACAGGATTATTATTGATGGAAAAAAGTGGTTTGATGCAAATTCTATTTCCGGAAATATCGGCATTAAAAGGAGTGGAAAAGAGAAACGGTTTTTTTCATAAAGATGTATTTGAACATACTCTTACAGTAGTCGACAATATCACACAATACACCGATGATCCGATTTTGCGATTAACAGCACTATTCCACGATGTGGGAAAACCTTCAACAAAACACTATAGAAAGGATATCGGTTGGACCTATTATGGTCATGAAGATGTCGGTGCAACAATGTTTGAAAGTATAGGGAAAAAATTGAAATTATCCACTAAAACGATCAAATATATTATTAAATTAATTAGATTACACTTAAGACCAATAGCAATTGCAAGTAATACAGTTACCGATAGTGCAGTTCGCAGATTAATGGTAGAAACCGGTGATGATATCGAGGATCTGCTTTTATTATGTAGAGCTGATATAACTTCTAAAAATGAATATAAAGTTAAAAATTTTATGAATAATTTTAACTTTGTAGAAAAAAGGATAGTAGAAGTAGAAGAGAGAGACAAACTGCGTAATTTCAAATCCCCTGTAGGTGGAGATGAAATAATGAAAATCTTTGATATTACTCCAGGACCACTTGTTGGAAGAATAAAATCAATGATCGAGTCACAGATATTAGATGGAAAGATAAGAAATGAATATGACGCTACAAAATCTTTCATTTTAAATAATAAAAAATCAATAATTGAAAAAATAGAAAATGAGAATTAAAAAAATATTGTAGCTTTTATTGATATTTTTCTCTATTTTAAATATTAAAAATAAAAGGAATAAAATATATGGATACAAATAATAATATTAATGGACAGGAAGAAGAACTCAATCTTAGAGATATATTCTACACAATATTAAGAAATAAATGGATAATAATTATTTCATTTTTGACTATAGTAATATTAACGGTGGTCTATACATTAAGAGCACCAAATATTTATAAATCTTCATCGTTATTGCTAATTGAAAACCAAAGCCAAAGCTTTATTAATCCATTTTCTTCTATGGGAAATTCTCAATTTGAAATAAATAATGAGGTAGAAATCTTAAAATCTCGTTCTCTTTCAAAACGAACAGTTTCTACATTAAAAAATAATTATTCATTGGACTCTCTTTATTTATTTAAAAAAGGAGCAGATCCAGATAAAGTTAGTTTACGACAAAAAATATTTTCAATATTTAAATCTAAAAATGGAAAGAATGGTGATAAAATCATAAATATGGATAATATTTATATTGAACGATTAAGAGGAGTAATAGATATCGGAACAACTCGCGAAACTCAAACAATTAATGTTGCTGTAGAATCGAGAGACCCGATTGAAAGTGCAATTATTATCAATACATTCGTAGGGGAATATGTCAAAAACGACTTGGAAAGAGCAGCAAGTTCAAGTGGTAGAATTAAAAGTTTCTTATCGGAACAATTAGAAAAAATCCAAAATAAATTATCAGATAGTGAAAATAATTTACAAGAATATCAACAAAAAGAGGGAGTTGTGAATCTTGATGAAAATTCAAGAATATTGATAGAAAAATCATCAGAATTTGAATCAACTTACTTAACAGCAAAAGCAGAACTCGAAATAGTTACTACACAAATAAAGCATTTGAAAGAAAATTTATCTGATAAAGAAAAGGACTTGTTGAACGAAGCACTCAGAGTTGCAAATCCGATGATAAATTTTTTAAAACAAACAATCGCAGGTAAAGAAGCTAATTTAGCTTCAATTGAGAATCGGGTACAGGGAACATCTGCCAATATAGACGCGATAAAAAATGAAATACAAAATTTACAAAAACGATTAACTAAAGAAACAAAATTACTTTTAAACTCAGGTTATATCCCCGGACCGGAGAGTCCATTTAAATCAAATCAGGATATTGTTGCAAACATTTTAAAATTAGAAACTCAAAAAATCAGTTTAAATGCAAGAGTAAAAGAGTATAAAAAATTAAACGATTATTATTTAAGTCAGTTAGAAACATTGCCTAGACAAAATATAGATTTTATCAGATTAAAACGAACTCAACAAGTCAATGAAAAGTTATACATAATGATGAAAGAGAAATACGAGGAATCAAGAATAAGTGAAGCTAGTAAAATTGGTTCAATTTATGTTATTGATAAGGCGATTCCAAATATAGATCCGATAAAACCAAAGAAAAAAATGAATGTTCTCATTGGCGCAATTCTTGGACTTGGTTTGGGAATTGCAATTGCATTTATAAAAGAATCGCTTGATAATACGATCAAGGGCAAAGAAGACTTAACAAAATTGGGAGTTACTGTACTTGCAGTTATTCCAAAAATCGGCAGTAGTAAAGGGACAAAGCATATATCAGATAAGGAATATTTAAAAAGTAAATTAATTACTCATCAAGAACCACGATCACCAATTTCAGAAGCATTCAGATCATTTAGAACTAATATTGAATTAACAAAAATAGATAAAAAATTAAATACATTTGCAGTTACTTCCTCAACTTCAGGAGAAGGTAAGACCACAACAATCGTAAACTTAGCCATATCATTTGCTCAATTTGGTCACAAAACATTATTAATAGATTCAGATATGCGAAAACCCGTGATCAATAAAATGTTTGATGTTAATAGAAGTCCAGGACTTTCGGAATTAATTATAAAGAAAGCAACATTTGATACAGCAATTAAAAAAACAGATGTTGAAAACCTCTCAATCTTGCCTTCCGGAAATATTCCACCAAATCCTTCGGAATTAATAGGTTCTAAAAAAATGAGTGATCTAGTTAAGGAATTAAGTAAAAAATATGATAAAATATTCTTTGATGCTCCGCCTGTTCTTGCTGTAACCGATCCTATATTAATTGGTAGGCTTGTTGATGGATTATTTTTAGTAGCCCGTTCAGAATTAACAGATTTGGAGTTAATTAAACACACTCTTGAAACTATAAAAAATACAAAAACACCATTGATAGGCGGTGTAATTAATGGAGTAACCTCGAAAACATTATTATATGGTAAATACTACCACTATTATAATTACCATTA
>Ga0208902_1001321_pt1 | contig 11968 bp, 7 predicted proteins | sample AntAceMetag02UKH_FD_184767 | JGI IMG/M metagenome (GOLD analysis project Ga0208902, IMG submission 184767) | Saline lake microbial communities from Ace Lake, Antarctica - Antarctic Ace Lake Metagenome 02UKH (SPAdes) (version 2) | ecosystem: Environmental > Aquatic > Non-marine Saline and Alkaline...
AAATAATTTTTATTTGTATTTCTTCACCTCCCGTTATCAATAATATTCTATTTGATGATTGACCACCTCCTTTTTTATAATTAGCTAATAATTAATGAATTTATTTGCATTTTTTTACTATTTAATTGGCTAATTGGTAAATTAGTAAATTAGCCAATTAAATTATATTGTTATTAATTCTTGGTATTTTCTTTACTAACGACTATTCACTAATCACTAACGACTAATTTATCTCTTATTGAACGGTTGAAGAAAAGGAATATCTGTCACTTCTGCCATGACTTTTCTGTCTCTTATCATCACTTCCACCTTTGTGCCTTTTTCGGTAAAAGGGATATCGAGAAGGGCCAGGGCATTTACGCTTTTTAATGAAGGACAATAATTGCCGGAAGTAATATATCCAATCTTTTTATCATCTTTCCATATTTCCATTTTGCTTCTGGGAATTCCACCATGGGAAATAGAAAGCCCAACCATTTTTCGGGTAATGCCTTTTTCTTTTATTTTGAGAAGTGCATCTTTTCCGATAAAATCATCCTTGCTGAATTTTACCGTCCATCCTTGACCGCTTTCCAGGGGATTAACGGTCTCATCGATGTCATTGCCGTAAAGCCAATAACAGACTTCAAATCGAGTGGTATCTCTTGCCCCTAATCCGCAAGGTTTAATTCCCCATTTCTCTCCCTCTTTTAGTAATCCATTCCATACATCTTTAACATCTTCGGCTTTTAATGTATAAATTTCATACCCGTCTTCACCTGTATAACCGGTGCGGGAAATCAGAATCTTTTTCCCGAATAATACTGCAAAGGTAAATTTAAATCTTTTTAATTCGCTAAGAGGAATTTCTCCTTTTATCAGAGGGTCTAAAATTTTTACGGCATTCGGACCTTGAAGCGCTACTTCACCGTAATCCCTGCTTTTATTGGTAATTTCTACTTTAAATTGTCCCTTGTTTTTTAAAATCCATTCATAGTCTTTAATGGAAAATTCCGGTGAAGCATTAACGACCAATAAGATAAAATCATCTTTTACCTTATACACGAAGAGGTCATCGACTTGGCCTCCGTGAGTGTAGCATAAGGGTGAATATTTAATATCGCCGTCCTTCATTTTGGAAAGGGAATTAGTGACCAGATAACTGGCAAAGGCTAGAGCATCTTCTCCTTTTATTTCAATTTCACCCATATGAGAAACATCAAAAATGCCGACTTTTTCTCTCACAGCATTATGCTCATCAATAATTCCGCTATATTGGACCGGCATATCAAAACCGTCAAAAGGGATCATTCTGGCATTTAGCTTTAAATGCTCCTCATGTAGAGGAGTTAATAATAAATTATTTTCTTGCATGGTTATTACTCCTATTTTATAAAATATTTTTTATGGGTTCTTTAATTTTAATTCATCATCGTAGGTTAAAATTGGTCTTTTTACCGCCAGCATATCGTTGGTTCTGCGAATCGGGGTATTATGCGGGGCATTGGTTAATAATTCAGGATTATTTTTTGCTTCCCCGGAAATTTTGAGCATAATTTCTATAAAATTATCCAGCGTTTCTTTGCTTTCGGATTCTGTTGGTTCTATCATAATGGTTTCTTCAGCATAGGGTTCAAAATGCGGGAAGTAGATGGTAGGCGGATGCATACCGTAATCCATGATTCTTTTAGAGATGTCCAAGGTCTTTATTCCGTATTTTTTATATTCTCTGCCGGTCAAGGTACATTCATGACCACAATAACGGTCATAAGCCGGTTTGTAATATTTTTTTAGATGGGTCAAAAGATAATTAGCATTGATAATGCTGGTTTCAGAGGCTTCATAGAGTCCGTCAGGTCCCATAGATAAAATCCAGGCATATGTTTTAAGAATGACTGCAAAGTTTGACCAGAATGATCTGACCATTCCGATACTGTCTTTTCCGTTATCTTTTAAGTAATATTTATTTTTATCATTATCATAACAGACAATTGGAGTGGGAAGGTAGGGAATAAGATCTTTCTTAACACCGATAACTCCGGCTCCCGGTCCGCCACCTCCGTGAGGAGTAGAAAAAGTTTTATGCAAATTCAGGTGGACAATATCAAAACCAGTATCTCCCGGTCTAATAATTCCTAAAGAGGCATTTAAATTAGCTCCATCATAATAGAGTAATCCACCTTTTCCGTGAATAATCTTTTCGATTTCTTCAATTCCTTCATCATACAATCCGACAGTATTCGGGTTGGTTAACATAAGTCCCACTGTTTCTTCATCCATGAGTCTGTCCAGTTCTTTCAGGTCTACTGTGCCATTTTCATTGGACTTGAATTCTATAACCTTGAAGTTTGCCATAGAGGCAGAAGCTGGATTGGTCCCATGAGCAGAATCCGGTATTAACATCTTGAAACGTTTTTCATGCCGTTTTAGAAAATATTGACGCATGATAAGATTTCCGGTGAGTTCTCCGTGGGCTCCGGCGGCAGGGGACATGGTAAACATATCCATTGCATTGATCTCGCAAAGCAATTTGTTCAGATTGTACATAATTTCCAGGCAACCTTGTACTGTTTCTACGGGTGCCAGGGGGTGTGCGTAAATAAAATTGCCTAGAGATGCTAATTTTTCGTTAATTCTTGGATTATATTTCATGGTGCAGGAACCCAAAGGGTAAAAACCGTCATCAAGCCCATAATTCAGCTTGGAAAGCTTGGTAAAATGACGTATAACCTCTACTTCAGACACCTCTACCAGGTCTTTTTTATCTTTTCCGATAGTATATTCAGGTAAACATTCTTCCAGTTTAATATCATCAAATAAATCTTTAGGCAAAGAATAACCTTTTTTCCCTTTCACGCTTTTTTCAAATATCAATTTCATCATTTTACCTCCTTATTCCGACAGCACTTTGGCTACTTTGTTTAGACTATCCCGGTTGAATATCTCTGTGACCGCAAAGAGCAAAACATTTTCCAGATTATTATGGTTATAGAATCTCGAGATCGAAAGAGGTGGAATAAAATTATTTTCCAATAATTTAGTTTTTAAAAGGGATAGGTCTGTTTTGCTTTTTAATAGAAATTCATTATAGAAAGGATAATCAAAGACTTTTTCAAATTTTCCTGATTTTAATAACAGGTCTTCCAGATAATGAGCCAATTTCATATTAAGAAGAGAAGTTTTATATACACCTTCAGTTCCCAATAAAGAAAGGAAAATATTTGCAGCAACAATATTTAAGTTATGGTTGGTACAAATATTGGAAGTGGCTTTTTCTCTCCGGATATCTTGCTCTCGAGCACGCATGGTCATTACGAAAGCACGTTTTCCATCAATATCTACTGTTTCACCTATAATTCTTCCTGGAAGTTGCCTGATGTATTGCTTTTTAGTTGCCAGGGAAGCATTATACGGGCCTCCAAAGTTCAAATCCATACCGAATGACTGAGCGTTTTCTACGGCGATATCAACGTTATTATCGCCGGGAGCAGTTAATATTCCTAAAGACATGCTCTCCACGTTTACGCTGATTAGTAATATTTTTTTAGTATGTGCCAATTCGGAAATTTCTGCTAATTTCTCTATTCCACCGAAAAAATTTGGACTTTGTATAATGATTGCTGCAGTGTCCTCATCAAGCAACGATTTTAGTTTTTCCATATCAGTTAAACCATTGATAAAAGGTAAATTAATCAATTCACTTTCATGTGGGGTCAGGTAGGTTTTGACCGTTTCCAGATAATGAGGATGAAGCAATGAAGATATAATGATTTTGTTTTTGTGGGTTAACCTTAAAGCCATCAAAGCAGCTTCAGCTGTGGCAGAAGCACCGTCATATATGGAAGGGACCACCACTTCCATTTTGGTCAATCTCGAAATATAACTTTGATATTCAAAGATGGTTTGAAGCGTGCCTTGACTTAATTCAGGCTGGTAGGGGGTATAACAAGTCCAAAATTCCTCTCTTTGGAGAAGCGATTTTACCGCTTCCGGTATAAAGTGACGATAGGATCCAGCTCCTATTAGAGGTTTCATTGAATAGAAATCACTATTCTTTTGAGAGATATTAACAACATGATCTTCTAATTCGCTTTCAGACATTGCGTCAGGGATGTTTAATTTTCCCTTCAACCGAACAGTATCCGGGACATTTTCAATTAATTGCTCAAAAGAAGAAACACCGATATTTTTCAACATCTCTTCTTTTTGTTCATTAGTATTTGGAATATATCTCATATCTATTACACCTCTATTCCTTTCGATATTCTGAATATTCTTTAGAATTCATAAGGTTTTTTACTTCGTCTTCATTATCAATTTCAATTTTAGCAATCCATCCTTCACCATAAGGATCTTGATTTAATAGAGAAGTATCATCCACTATTTTTTCATTAACTTCTATGATTTCTCCTGAAACCGGTGCGTTCATATCAGATACCGCTTTTACAGATTCAATGGTTGTAAATGATTCGCCCTGTTTTAATTTTTTTCCTTTTTCAATGCTTTCCACATAAACAATATCACCCAATTGGTCCTGGGCGTAATCACTGATTCCAATGGTTCCAATGCCATCTTCTATTTTTAGCCATTCATCACTTTTAGCGTAAAATAAGCCTTCAATAATTTTGTTACTCATTAATATTTCCTCCAATAGATTAATTTAAATATTATTAATAAAAAAAGAATATTTTATGATATATTGCAGTCAACTCCTTTCTTATTCCATTAAATCTTTTTTATATTAAAAATAAAAAAGACAAAGAAGGAATGGATTTAGTATTCCTACTCTGTCTTTATACCTGAGAGATTTTTCTTTCAGTTGATGATAGAAATTACCCCTTCGGTGTTTATTAAAAAACTTTCCAGAGTTCTGTCCAACAGGAGTCCTTTTGCCTGAGAGTTTAAATGTATTATACATCGTACACCTTCGGCCCCTTTTCAATAAAGAAAAGATTTCTCCTCCTGTCTTCATACAGGTTTCTATATTAAATTGGGAGAATATTTCTATGTTATTAGACATCAATTTCTTATTTTAAACATAATTTTTCAAACTAAACTATATTATAATAATAATATACTATATATGAACACAAAAATCCTTCTTTTTTTTAAAAAAAATATAAAATTTAAATAAATATAGCTAATATATGAAGATATGATATAATATGAACTGTAATTTTTTTCTTGCAACATGTCAAAAAGAGTAAAATTTAAAAAAGCTATTAAAAAACCGGGGTGATTTTATTTATGGAGAGAAAAAATAAAGAGTGGATTGCTATTTTAGATTTTGGTTCCCAATATACTCAATTAATTGCTCGAAGAATAAGGGAAGCAAAAGTTTATTCAAAAATATTTCCTTACAATGATTCATTGGAAAAAATAGGAGAAAATCTTCCTAAAGGTATTATATTGTCCGGTGGTCCATCAAGTGTGTATGAAAATGAGGCACCGATATGTGATAAAAGAATATTCGACATGGGGATCCCTATTTTGGGGATTTGTTACGGAGCCCAGTGTATAGCGCAAGTTTTAGGAGGGAAAGTAACCGCAGCTTCTCAAGCAGAATACGGGAGAATAGAAATTAATGTAGATAACCGTGAAGATATTTTTTATGATTTTCCAGATAAAACGATTTGTTGGATGAGTCATCAGGACTTGATAAAAAATGTCCCTGAAGATTTTAATATAATTGCCTATAGTAAAAATACCACAGTAGCAGCGATGAAAAATAAATACAAGAAAATTTATGGCGTACAATTTCACCCTGAAGTAACCCATACTCCATTAGGTGAAAAATTGTTCGAAAATTTTTTGTATAGAATATGCCGGTGTAAGGCTGATTGGAATCTTGAATCTTTTATCGAACAATCAATTAAAGAGATAAAGAATGAAGTAGGAAGAAACAATGTGGTTGCCGGTGTAAGCGGAGGAATAGATTCTTTGGTTGCCGCTTTCTTGACAAAAAAAGCCATTGGAAATCAATTGCACTGTATTTTTATTAATAATGGTTTGCTAAGAAAGGGTGAAGAGGAAGAAGTACAGAGGGTATTTGAAAAGAATTTTAAGATGAAACTTAATTATATTGATGCATCTGAACAATTCTTATCTCGTTTAAAAGGCATCATTGATCCGGAGAAAAAAAGAAAAATTATCGGAAAGCAATTTATTAAAGTATTTGAGGAAAAAGCGCATAGTATCGGTGAAGTAAAATATTTATTGCAAGGTACACTTTATCCGGATGTCATTGAAAGTATTTCTTTGAAAGGGCCTTCTTCTACTATCAAATCTCATCATAATGTCGGTGGTTTACCTGAAGAGATGAAGTTAAAAGTCCTGGAACCACTTAGATATTTATTTAAGGATGAGGTAAGAAAAATTGCAGAAAAATTAAAATTCCCCGAGCAGGTTATATGGAGACAACCTTTTCCCGGACCCGGACTTTCGATAAGAATTATCGGTCCGGTTGATAGAGAAAAATTGGATATTTTAAAAGAAGCAGACGAAATAATTAAGCAGGAAATAGTAAAAAATGGTTGGTATAAAAAAGTATGGCAGTCTTTTGGCGTTCTTCTTCCAATTAAAACAGTTGGTGTTATGGGAGATGTTCGTACCTATGACTTCACCATAGCTTTACGAATTGTAATCAGCAATGATGGAATGACCGCTGATTGGGTGAAAATACCTTATGAAATATTGGGAGAAATATCTAATCGGATTATAAATGAAGTAAAAGGGATTAATAGAGTAGTTTATGATATAAGTTCAAAACCGCCTGCAACCATTGAATGGGAGTGAAATCAGTATATAGTATACAGTATTGAGTATATAGTCCAAGATGGGATGTGGGAAGAATTGTAGGAAAGAAAATCAGTATCGGGTATGTAATTACAAGAGAGAAGATGCAGGTTTGAATCGTGGGGAAAAAGAAGACAGTATATAGTATTTAGTATATGGTATTTAGTGAGGATGCGGGAATAAATGTGGGAGAGAAAAACAGTATATAGTATCGTTTATATAGAATTAGTTAGCTGGTTAGTTGGTTAGCTAGTTAAGGAAAGAGAAGGAAGAAGACAGAAGAAAAAATAGTATCGAGTATCGAGAAAAATGAAAAATTAAACTCTCAACTGTCATTCCCACGAATGGGGGAATCCAGGGGTGAAAGATAAATTTGGCTTATACACTAAAAACCATGGTTGGTTTTAAATATTTTGAATTTTAAATTATAGTTTTTCGTTTTTCGCTTTAAACTTTAAGTTTAATACGATAAGAAGCATGTATAATAAATTAATTGAAGTGATTAAAATATCAAAGAAAAGGCAGGTAATTTTTTATGTCTACTATAATAGTTGTCGGGTCTCAATGGGGAGACGAGGGTAAAGGAAAAATAACTGATTTGCTTTCCGAAGAAAGCAGTATAATAGTGAGATATCAAGGCGGATGTAATGCAGGACATACTGTAGTCAAAGGGGAAAAACAGTATATATTTCACCTGGTTCCTTCCGGTATTTTACATGAAGGGAAGAAATGCTATATCGGAAGCGGAGTAGTAATAGATCCTGCATCTTTATTACAGGAAATAGAAGATTTAAAACACCAGGGAATTGAAGTCGAAGGAAAGTTATTTGTAGATTCGAAAACACACGTTGTTTTACCATACCATAAAATATTAGATGAGAAAAAGGAAGAAAAGCGGGAAAAAAACAAAATAGGTACAACCAAAAGGGGAATCGGGCCTGCTTATATAGATAAGAATGCCCGTTGCGGGATAAGAATGTCAGATTTAATTGATAAAAATATTTTAGAAGGGAAATTAAAGACAAACTTCAAAGAAAAAAATGAAAGTTTAAAAAAATTATATAATACTGAAATTACGATTAAAGAGCAATCATCTATTTTAAAAGAATATGTAAAGTATGGGCAATCATTAAAAAAGTATATTCGAGATGTATCTTTATTGGTAAATCAGGCAATCAATGAAAATAAAAATATATTATTTGAGGGAGCCCAGGGCACTCTATTGGATATTGACCACGGGACTTACCCTTATGTCACTTCATCATCTCCGATTGCCGGCGGTGCTTGTACGGGAATTGGTGTAGGGCCTACCAAAATAGACAAAGTTTTAGGAATAACCAAAGCATATACTACAAGAGTGGGTGAAGGACCTTTTCCAACAGAGATGCTCGGCGAAATGGGTGAGCATATTCGAAAAAAAGGTGGAGAATTTGGAGCTACTACAGGAAGACCTCGAAGATGTGGATGGTTTGATGTTGTAGTGGTTAAATATGCTGTCAGGATAAATGGAATGGATAGCATGGCAGTAACGAAAATTGATGTTTTAAGCGGTTTAAAAAAATTAAAGATATGTACATCATATCAATACGAAGGAGAATCAATAAAGGAATTTCCAAGTGATTTAGAGATTTTAAAAAAATGTACACCGATGTATGAAGAGTTGGAGGGATGGGAAGAAGATATATCTCAAATTACTGATTATGATAATCTACCCATGCAATTAAAGAAATATATAAAAAGAATAGAGGAGTTAACGAATACAAGAGTAGCAATTGTATCTGTTGGTCCAAGGAGAAGCCAAACCATTATAAGAGAAAAAGTATTTAAATAAAAAAATTGGTCAATTGACCAATTAACCGATTCGCCAATTGACCAATTAGGAAAGAAAAATATAAAGAGATTGATAGACTGTTTGGTCAGCTAACCATTAACTAAATTATCTGGTTTTAATCTTAATCATCTAACCGGCTAATTAGCTAACTAATTTAATTAACCAATGGGTTAATTAATCTTAATCTTTATCTTAAATTGGATAATTGGTAAATTGGTTAATTGGTAAATTGGTTAATTGGATAATTGGTTAATTGGATAATTGGTAAATTGGATAATTAGTTATTAGGAGTGAACATGATGATAAAACGATATTCTTTTCCAAAAATGAAAAAAATATGGGAAGAAGAAAATAAGTATAGGACCTGGCTTCAGGTTGAATTATTAGCATGTGAAGCATTACATAAATCAGGTAAAATTGATGAAGAAGGCATTAGGCACATCAGAAAAAATGCAAAATATTCTATCAGACGTATTCAAGAGATTGAAAAGGTTACTCGACACGATGTATTGGCATTTACTACGGCGGTAGGAGAAAATTTGGGAAAATATTCAAGATCTTTTCATCAAGGATTAACTTCTTCAGATGTATTAGATACTTCATTGGCCGTCAGATTAAAAGAATCTGCAGAAATCATTATAGAAGATCTTGAAAATGTTATTAAAGTAATTAAAAAAAAGGCATTAGAACATAAATACACGGTTATGATGGGTAGAACGCATGGTGTCCACGCTGAACCCATTACTTTCGGGTTCAAAATGGCTATATGGTTTACCGAAATGGAGAGAAATCTGGAAAGAATGAAAAGAGCCAGAGAAGAAATTTGCTATGGTAAAATTTCCGGAGCAGTGGGAACTTTTGCCCACATCGAACCTTCCGTTGAAGAATATATCTGTTCAAAATTAAATTTAAAGCCGGCAAAAGTATCTAATCAAATTATCCAAAGAGACAGACACGCTTTTTATTTAACTATACTTGCAATCATTGCCAGTTCTCTGGAAAAATTTTCTACTGAAATTAGAGGCATGCAGAGAACAGAAATATATGAAACAGAAGAACAATTTGCTGTCGGGCAGAAGGGTTCGTCTGCAATGCCTCACAAAAGGAATCCAATCATCTGTGAAAGGATATGCGGTCTTTCACGTGTAATAAGAGCTAATTCAATGGCAGCTATGGAAAATGTAAATTTATGGCAGGAGAGAGATATTTCTCATTCTTCAGCAGAGCGAATCATTATTCCGGATAGTAATATTTTAATGGATTACATATTGCAAAAATTTACCGCACTTATTGAAAATTTAAATGTTTATCCTGAAAATATGAAAAAAAACCTGATGACGACGAGAGGTCTGATCTTTTCACAGAAAGTGATGTTAAAGCTTGCTTCAAAAGGTCTCTCCCGGGAAGAGTCTTATCGGATAGTACAGGGAATTTCCATGCAGGTCTGGCAGGGTGAATCTGATTTTAAAGAACTTCTCTTAAAAGATACGGAAGTGAGCAAATATTTAAGCAACAAAGAGATAGACGATTGTTTTGATTACAGGAATTATCTACAGCATATTGATTTTATCTTTAAAAGAGTATTTGATTAATTATCGAATAAATCATCCTGAAGATATAATTTTAACATAAAATAATTTGGCATAATTAGTTAATTATACCGCTATATAATCTCTTTATTCTTTTAAGATCTATAAGTACAAAATTATCAAAGGAAAAACATTGTTAAAAATATTTTTATCCTATTATAAACCATACAGAAAGCTATTTGCGTTAGATATGTTTTGTGCGTTTATGATAGCAGCTATAGATTTGGTTTTTCCCATGATTACCAGACAATTTATTAACGATATTATTCCAAACGGAAAAATCAGAATCTTTTATCTCCTGGCTGTATTGCTCCTTATACTGGCAGTGATGAGAGCCATCTTGAACTACATCGTAGATTACTGGGGGCATATCGTTGGAACAAGAATGGAAAGAGACATGAGAAAAGACTTATTCGGGCATTTGCAAACTTTATCATTTGATTTTTTTGATAATGTAAAAACAGGTCATATTATGTCGAGAATAGTTAATGATTTAAGGGAAATAAGTGAATTAGCCCATCACGGACCGGAAGATATTTTTTTATCTTTAGTTATGTTAATCGGTTCTTTTATAATTCTTATGACAATAGATTGGAAACTTACCTTAATTATATATTCCTTTTTACCACTGTTAATTTATTACGCAACTTTAAAAAGACAAAAAATGACCAAAGCATTCAGGTTGGTTAGAAAAAAAATTGCAGCAGTTAACTCCCAGGTTGAAAATAGCATTTCCGGTATCAGAGTAGCAAAATCATACACTAATGAAGAATTTGAAATTGAAAAATTTGACGAAGGAAATAGAAAATTTAATGATTCAAGAGAATATGCATATAAAGCAATGGCGGAATTTTTTACCGGAGTATTTTTCTTATCTAATTTGTTAAATATCACGGCTTTAACTGTGGGCGGATTTTTTGTTTATAAAGGAAATATAAATATTGGAGATTTAATAGCTTATATTCTATACATTAATTTTTTTCTACAACCAATTAGAAAATTAACCAACTTTACACAACAATTTCAAAATGGTATGACCGGTTTTGAAAGATTTGTAGAAATCATGAAAATAAAACCATCCATAGAGGATACATCAGAAGCAATTACAATAGAAGGAAAGATATCTGGAGAGATAGAATTCAAAAATGTTACTTTTAGCTATAATACGGATAGGAATATCTTGCACAACATAAACCTTAAAATTCACCCCGGAGAAATGATTGCTCTGGTTGGACCGTCCGGTGGAGGTAAAACTACTTTTTGTAATCTAATTCCCCGTTTTTACGAAGTTAACAGCGGTGAAATATTAATTGATGATATAAATATAAAAATGATAACATTGAAATCATTAAGAGATAATATTGGATTGGTTCAACAGAATATTTTTCTTTTTACCGGAACCATCAGAGAAAATATATTATACGGTAAACCGGAAGCAACAGATGAGGAACTGATACAAGCAGCTAAAGATGCAAATATTCACAATTTTATTGTCAGTTTAAGCGAGGGATATGATACTTATATTGGAGAAAATGGAATAAAACTTTCGGGAGGCCAAAGACAGAGAATATCTTTGGCGAGAGCTTTTTTAAAAAATCCTTCTATTCTAATTCTTGATGAAGCCACATCCGCATTGGACAGTGAAACTGAATTACTGGTACAAAAAGCTTTGAAAAAATTATCTGTTGGCAGAACAGTATTAGTTATTGCACATAGGCTTTCTACCATTAAAAATGCAGATAAAATCTTAGTTTTAAATGAGCAGGGTATTGTT
>Ga0208902_1001322_pt1 | contig 11967 bp, 10 predicted proteins | sample AntAceMetag02UKH_FD_184767 | JGI IMG/M metagenome (GOLD analysis project Ga0208902, IMG submission 184767) | Saline lake microbial communities from Ace Lake, Antarctica - Antarctic Ace Lake Metagenome 02UKH (SPAdes) (version 2) | ecosystem: Environmental > Aquatic > Non-marine Saline and...
AACGACGGAGGTTAGAGTGAAACCACAGGAATTCTCAAAGAAGTTAGAAACGCTCTACGAGGGCAACTTGGAGTCCGTGATCCTTTACGGGTCAGCGGTGGGCAGTGATTTCTCCAAGCGCTACAGCGATTACAACACGATCGTGATATTGAACGACTGTTCCCCGGGCGAGCTCGCCAAGTCGCAGGGCGTTGTGCGCAAATGGACAAAGAAGGGCAATCCCGCCCCCCTCTTCTTCGATCCCAATCACGTCGCCACCTCGCGCGATGTGTTTCCTCTCGAGTTCATCGATATACGCGATCGACATCAGCTCCTCTTCGGCAAGGATCCGTTCGCGGAGATCAACATCGAGATGACAAACCTGCGCCACCAGTGCGAGAGCGAATTAAAGGGCAAAATCCTACATATGCGTTCATTCTATGCCGAGAACTACAAAAAACCATCGCGCGTTGCCAAACTCATGATCCAATCGCTTCCGACGTTCATCGCCGTTTTCCGCGGCGTGCTCACGCTCTTGAATGTGGAAGTGCCACATGAACGCGCAAAGGTGGTTGAAGAACTCTCGCGGCGCATCGAGTTCAATCCGTCTGTCTTCCTGGACATCATCAACGTGCGCGAGGGCAACACCGCCGCGCCACGTCACGATGATGCCCTGGAGGCATTTGAGGATTATTTGACAGCACTGGAGACGATAACTAATTTCGTGGATAAATTTGAAGGGAGAACAGCATGAAAAAGAAATGGATAGTTCTTATCATTATAGGTGTCGTTCTGCTGGGCTGCGGCAAGTACTGCGTGGGCAAGTATAACCACCTCATGACGCTCAACGAGAGCGTGGACACGGCATGGGCACAGGTAGAAAACGTCCTGCAGCGCCGCAACGACCTCATCCCCAATTTAGTCAACACGGTGCAGGGTTATGCCACGCATGAGAAGAAGGTCTTCATCGACGTGACCGAAGCGCGCGCCAAGGTCGGCCAGGCACAGGGCATCCCCAACAAGGTTGCTGCTAACAATCAGCTGTCGGCTGCACTGGGTCGCCTGCTTCTGGTGGTAGAACGCTATCCCGACCTGAAGGCCAACCAGAATTTCTTAGCCCTTCAGGATGAGCTGGCGGGAACCGAGAACCGCATCGCGGTCGAGCGCAAGCGCTATAATGATGCTGTTAAGATGTACAACATCTTCGTCCGCCGCTTCCCCAACAACGTCATCGCCGGAATCTTTGGCTATGCGCGAGAAAACGTCTACTTCAAGGCCGAGGAAAGCGCCAAGAAAGTTCCAGAAGTTAAGTTTGATTAACCAGTACAACCCCCGGGGTTGAACTGGTTTAGTGAGCATAATGACCGCCCGCGTCACCAGCGCGGGCGGTTTTTTATAACGCACTGTTTCAACGCAGTGCTCATTGACGCAATTCCATAAAACCTGTAAATTCTGTCCACTATCAGGGGGATAGATTTATCACCTTAACTGGAGGGGGACTCATGGAAGACATTCTCAACCAACTGATGACGTCGATGGGAGGGTATCTGCCCAAGATTGTCGGGGCGGTTATCATTCTTATCGGTGGCTGGCTGCTCGCGCTGATCCTCGCTGCGGTCGTGCGTGGCATCCTGCGCAAGGCGCATGTCAGCGACACCTTGTCAAAGTTATCCGACAAGGAAGGCGGCGATGTCGCCGTTGGTTTCGGCAAGGGAGTCTTCTGGATTGTCATGATCATGACGATCATAGCCGTCTCCCAGGTGCTGGGCCTCACGCTTGCCACCGATCCTCTGAAGCATTTCCTGACAGAAGTCGCTGGCTACCTGCCCCAGCTCTTCGGCGCAGCGATACTGTTGGTGGGGGCATGGCTCGCTGCAAGCATCACGCGCCTCGTCATCACGCGCGTGCTCGGTGCCGCAAGGTTAGACGAACGTGTAACGAAGGAAAGCCGCGTCTCAATCACGAAGACGATTGCCAATGCTGTCTATTGGTTGATCTTCTTGCTCTTCCTGCCCGCGATCCTGGGCGCGCTGAGATTGGAAGGTCTTTTGCAGCCCGTGCAGACCATGCTCGATAAGTTCCTGGGCTTCCTGCCCAACATTCTTGCAGCAGTCGTGATCGGCGTCGTGGGCTGGTTCGTTGCACGCATCGTACAGCGCATCGTCACCAATCTCATCGCAGCAGCAAACGTCGACAAGTACAGTGAAAAGCTTGGCATGATGCAGCTCTCTAAGATGATCGGTCTGGTCGTCTACATCCTGATTCTCATTCCGGTTCTCATCTCCTCACTCAAGGCATTGGCACTCGATGCAATCACGGTACCGGCAAGCAAAATGCTCACGCTGATCCTTGAAGCGATTCCAGCGGTATTCGCAGCTATTGTCGTCGTAGCCATCGCGTATTTCATCGGTAAAATTGTCTCCGGCCTGATCGCCGGCTTGCTCGGCGGAGTGGGCTTCAACAAGCTGTTCGCACACATGGGTCTGGGCAAAGAAGTCACCGAAGGGCAACACGCGCCGTCGGTCGTCGTTGGCTACATCGTCCATGCAACGATCATGCTGTTTGCAGTCTTCGAGGCATCGGATCTGTTGGGCTTCACACTGCTCTCCGGCCTACTCGCCAACTTCACGGTTTTCGGCGGACGCATCCTGCTGGGGCTCGTTATCCTGGGCATCGCGTTCTATCTCGCAAACATCGTTGCCAAGGCCATCAACTCCAGCAAGGCACCTTCAGCTGGCTTGCTCGCATTAATCGCGCGCATAGCCATCATGCTATTTGGCGTCTCGATGGGCATTCGTGAGATGGGCCTGGCCAATGAGATCATCAATATGGCATTCGGCCTCATCCTAGGCGCCATCTCGATCGCCCTGGCCATCGCTTTCGGCGTCGGCGGACGCCACATCGCGGCCAAGAAGCTGGAAGAATGGGCAGGAACGGAGAAGAAATAGTTAGTAATCGTCATTATTGTTCGCAAAACGCCCCGTCATATGACGGGGCGTTTTTTTATTGCACCCCCTTCGCGCCCGATAACAGTCCAAAGCTCATAAATCACCTTCACAATTCCTCCAAACTCTTTGACTCATAAGGGATTTTTTGGTATTCTAGATGAACTCTAGGGAAAAGGTTCCTAATTTCAATGAGTTACACGGGGGAGACACCATGAAGACGCGCAATTTTTGGACGGTAATCATCGCTCTCGCAGCATTCAGCCTTATAGCTGCGACATTCACGGGCTGCGGACACAACGACGGCGGCAGCGGGCAGATCCTCGATCCGTCGATCCCTGCTCCATCACCGTCTATCGTACCTCCGTCTGACGCAGATGGCGACGGCGTCCCGGATGACGTCGACAACTGCCCCGGTATTGAGAATCCCAGTCAGAATGACATCGATTCCGACGGTCTGGGCGATGCCTGCGATGAGGACATGGACGGCGACGGCACCGTCAACGATGAGGACAACTGCGAGGTCGCCTACAATCCCGAGCAGACTGACACGGACGCTGATGGGATTGGTGATGCCTGTGATGATACGTTCGATGACGCAGATGGTGATGGTTATGGAGACGGCTGCGACAACTGTCCTGATACAGACAATCCCGATCAGGCAGATCTGGATGGCGATGGAATCGGCGATGCCTGCGACGATGATATCGACGGCGACGGCATTTTGAACGTGCCTGATAATTGCATCGACGTGCCCAATGCCGATCAGCTTGACACTGATAGCGACGGTTACGGTGATGCCTGTGATGAGGACGATGATAACGACACAATCCTAGATGAGAATGATAACTGCATCCTCGTTCAAAATTTAGATCAGGCCGACAACGATGTGGATGGTGTCGGGGATGTCTGCGATGATGATGATGATAATGATGGCATTCTCGACGTGGATGACAACTGTCCCATCATACCGAACAACGACCAGCTCGACACTGACAATGACGGCTTTGGCAATACATGCGACGAAGATGACGACAACGACGGCATCCTTGACGATAACGACAACTGTCGCCTGGTGCAAAACGTCGATCAGACCGACACCGACACCGACGGTCACGGTAACGCATGCGATACCGATGACGATGAAGATGACGTTGTCGATGCAGTCGACAACTGCCCGCTGACGCCCAATACCGACCAGTCGAACATCGACGGCGACGCGCTGGGCGATGCCTGCGATAACGATATCGACGGCGACGGCGTGGACAACGGTGCGGACAACTGCGACTATGATCTCAATCCCGGTCAGGAAGACAATGACGGCGACGGTATGGGCGATGTCTGCGACGACGATGACGACAACGACGGCGTGCTGGATAACGCGGACAACTGCCAGTACGACGATAATCCAGGTCAGGAAGACAACGACAACGACAACGTTGGCGACGTCTGCGACAACGATGACGACAACGACACCATCCTCGACATAAACGACAACTGCCAGTACACGCCAAACACTGACCAGGCCGACAACGATGCAGATGGCATAGGCGACATCTGCGATCCGGATGACGACAACGACGGCGTCCTCGACGATGGCGATCTCTCAGGCGTGATCGGCGACCTATATTGCCACGGATACGGCGGTGCAGGGGTACCGGCAGGCGACGGCGCAACAACGACTTGCGATGACAACTGTCAGTTCATCGCGAACGGCACGTTTCCCTGCCTGCAGCTCGACATCGACAACGATGGTTTGGGCAACGTCTGTGATGCTGACATCGACGGCGACGACGTGTTAAACGGCGACGACAACTGCCCATTCATGTGGAACATCGATCAATTCAACTTCGACGGAGATGCATACGGCGACACCTGCGATCCGGATGACGACAACGACGGCACCCTCGACTTTCAGGACGAGTGCCCATACAACCCTGATTGCTAGAACTGATAGACCGAGTTCTCTGGGGGCAGATATCTAAAGATATCTGCCCCCTTTTTTATGGCTCATATCAGCGTACTTCAGCCCTATAGGCTTTCACCTTGACCCAGCTGCCCGCTAGCAGTAAAAAGCTACTTCATAATGACGTTTATTTCGTTAGGGTGGCTTGGTCCTCTTAACGCGATGAACATTCACCAAAGGAGAAGCCAATGAGAAAGTACGTAATAGCAGCACTCGTCGTAGCGCTCGGTTTGACTGTTGCAGCTAACGCGCAGGCAAGGATACTTAGCAACGGAGACTTGAATGACAACGGCCGCGCATTCACCGAACACCGCTGTCCTGCCGGCACCAAAGTCGCCGGCATGGCCTACTTCGACCTGCGCAATGACGCGGTCGATGCGGTTTCCGCAATCTGCGAATACACGAGCGGATCGCGCAAGGGCGAGACCTACATTCCGAAAGACAAGGATTGGCCAAGCAGCGGCCTGCGCGAGATCCAGGAACACAAATGCGATCTTGCGACCGAGAAGATCTGGGGCGTACGTTATAAAGATCGTGATGCCACCCTAAGCCGCGATGCCATGGACGGCCTGAGCATCGGCTGCAAGAACAAGAGAACCGGCAGGATTCGCTGGACTTACAATCACGACACGCAGGGCGGACGTGCCTGGGAAACCATTCTGGTCGGCAACAAGAACGTCATCGGTGTCGCCTACAAAGATGGAGGCTGTGGCGGTCATAAGAGCGACTGCGCCGACGCTGCAACGTTCATCGTAGCCGACTAAGGTCGGTAATAATTTGAAATATTAAAAGCCCCGCCATCGGCGGGGCTTTTTTATTTGGTAAGTTTCTCTGCTATGAGCGGCACTATCTCAAACAGATCCCCAACGATGCCGTAGTCGGCCTTGGAAAATATTGGGGCTTCTGGATCGGTGTTGATCGCGACGACGCATTTGGCCGCGCGCATGCCGGCGAGATGTTGAATCTTGCCAGAGATGCCGCATGCGCAAGCACATCTCGGCCGCGCGGCGTCGACGGAGCGATAAGACATGACGGTTTCTCTTTTTCGACCAATGCACATACGCAATCGACGCATGCATCGTTTGCTTTGAATGCGCGAACATCGGAACCCAAACTCTGCGCACAGCTGAGTGCCTCGCGCGAAGGCTTGGTGAGTTCACCGCCCTCCTCTTCGACCCATACCAGGACAGGAGCGCTCATAACAGAGCCTCCTTTTCCAATGCATCGATGAGTTTTTTCGCCGCTACATCTGGAATACCTTCGATCATCGTTACCACGCCACGTTCAGGCGCTGTGGCATAGGACCTGATCGTTACAACGCGTTCGCCGCTAATGACCACCGTACGGGCATCTACAGGCGTGCCCTTCGCCTTCATCTTACCCGGCAATGTTGGATAGCGCGGCTCACACAGACCCTTCTCGCAGCCTATGAGTGCAGGCAGATCGATATCCACGATCTCTTTCGTGCTGCCGCCTGCCGCGCGCGTCACGCGAGCTCGTTTATCGTCGCTCATCTCAAATTTCTCAACTGGGGATGCATGGGAAATGCCTAAATACTCGGCAATTACAGGCCCACAAGTCACGACGATTACCTCGCCGTCGCTCGCTTCCTTGAGCTATACGGCTTATTCCAATGCAATTTCATCGAATGGATTGATAACGAATGAAGCCTGTGAGGTATCCACATGCGCGCCGTCACTCGAAATGTCGAGACGCGACTCGGTATCAGGAACGTGCTTTATAAGGACAGCGATTTTCATAGTGTAGGTTCCTCCCCTTTGTAAGGGGAGGCTAGGAGGGGTAGAACCGCGTCTCTACCTCCCCCTCCTTACAAAGGAAGGGTAAACCATCGATATACCCCGGCAGCTCTTCGCCCAGCATCTTAAGAATCGTCGGGAACACGTCCACCGTGCGCGCGGGGCGGTCTTCAAAACGCTCCGTGCACAGAATCGGTACACGCATGTGGGTCTCATGCAGCGAGCCGTGCGAACCGTGGTGTTCCGGATGCTCGTATTTCAGCCGAAGGTCGTGGCCCGGCACCGCGCTTACGACGACGTCGCCCGTGCGCGGTGCTGTGAATAGATGCGCGATCTGAAACGGTGCATCGGGATAAGCGGTATTGCACGTAAGCTCCAAGCTTTTAGCGGGCGTGAGATCAACCGGCAACGCCTCGTACCCGAACGGATCGCTGCCCTTCACCTCATAGTGAAGCTGTTCTCCATCAAGACGCACACTCGCTTCACCGCGCCTGCTCACGATGTCGATACCACCCTGATCGTTGCGCACCGCCACGATATCGATAGCGGGTTTATCACGCAGCCGCTCTATGATCCCGGGCGCCGCATGCTCGAGCTCACTGCGCACCGTATGCCTCGTCCAGCCATCCGAGTTCTTAAAATAGAGGTGGTCCATCCCGTTGCCGCTCACCATCGACGCAGCGCGCTTGCCCTTGGTGTTGAAAATCATAGGATAGAAGAACGGCTCGAGCCCCTCATCCTTCAAAAACGTGTTCATGCAGAAGTGGTGATCGGTTTTCGAAAGTCCGTGATCCGACACGAGCCAGAGGGCCGTCGTCTTCGCATTTCCTGTGCGCTCCAACTCGGCGTATATTTCGCCCATAGCCTTGTCGAGCCAGGCATAGCGTTCCATGGTCGATTCATGATGGGGGTGTGCAAGATGCGAATACTCATCGATGCCAGGGAACACCGCAAAGACGAATTTTGGCGCACGCTTGATGAGCCCCAGGATCTTTGCAAGTCCAGCCTCGTCGACATACGCCCAATGATCGGTAAGGTGTCCGTAATACCAATACCAGATGCGCATTATCTTCGTAACATTTCGTCCGCCGCTAGTGCCGCGCGCAATTGGGTTGAACACGCTGTAGGAATCATCCACAAGTTCAAAAATAGTGCGAATGTACGGCCAAATATCCTTCCCCATCAAAAAGCTCTCAAGCCCCACATAGCTGCGGTGTTTTTTGAGCGACCACCCTCCGGCATCGAAGTACGGCTTATCGAGCCAGCGTATACCCGGAACATTACACGTGCCCGGAAGGCAACCTGTAAGGAACGGAAGATAGGCTGGACCGGTGGTGGAGGGAAAAGAGGTCACGCCATCGATCGCGGTACCCTGTTCATAGAACAGGCGCGCGATGTTGGGCAGCTTGCCTTCACCGGCAAGCCCGCGCATCACGTCCGCACGTGCACCATCAGCAAGTATAACTATTGAACGCTTCATAAGAAATGGGAACCTAGCAGGTTTAATTCACTCTCCCTATGAACTGAAACAGTGAAATGTGAAGAGTGAAGTGTGAAGAGGAAACATCAAAAAAACCAAACCCGTTTTGTTCTTCAGTTCTTACTCTTCACCCTTCACCCTTCACTTTTCACTCTTCACATCTTTTACCTTTGATCTCATCGAGTTTTTTAGACATGCGGCGCACCAGCTCATCGTAACTGTGCTTGGTGATGATCGAATTGAACTGATACTTGTAGTTTGAAACCAAGCTCGCTTCATCGACGATGACATCGTAGATTTTCCACTCGCCGCCCTCGCTCCTGAGCTTGTAGTTGAGGTTGATGTCGACATTCTCCGACGGTACGAGCACCTTGGTGCGAACAAACGACTTGCTCTTATTTTTGTTCAGATACTTGTGTCCCCTGTAGAGCACCTTGTACTTGCCACCCTGTTTGCTCTTGGCTGCCGACTGCTCCTTAGAAAAAAGAGCTTTCTCCTCGAGTAAGCTCACCATGAGGTCTACGAATCTCTGGCGCTGCTCAGGCGTTAAGGACTTCCAATGCTTGGAGAGGGAAAGCTTCGAGAGCTCGCGCACGTCGAACGTACCGTGGATGATCTTCATCTTGAGCTTTCGGTTATGCTCTTCATCCGTATCCGAGAGATTGTTATCAGTCTTGAAGTCGTCGAGCATGCCATCGAGGTCTTTGATGGCACCCGTCGGCGATTTCTTGGGCGAACCGGCTGATGCGGAAACAGCAATGGATCCGCTTTGAGATGCCGGCTCCACAGGGGTTGCCGTCGCGGTCAACGATTTACCTACAGTGGAATTGCCGGCCCACGCCTTGCCCGTGCCCTGCGCAAACGCCGTCGGCACATACAGACTCGCCGCAACGACGACCGCCACTACCAACATGCTATTCAGTAACAGTTTCCGTTTCATCCTGGTCTCCCTCTTCGTAGATAAATTCGTCATCGTTGTTGTTGCCGTTCTCCTCATCTTCAGGTTCATAATGGCCCACGTTGAACGCCTCGTAGACAGGAATATTGGGACGGCCGGTAAGCTGCGCGTATCGCTCCTCGCCCACCTTCTGCTCCAAATTAGCGAGCGCGCAATTGTAGTCGAAGACCGACTTGAAGTACTTGCCGCGCAATCCCAACACCAACTTGAGCGCATTGGAGTATTCCTCCTGCTCGCCAATGCCCATCTCAAAATTGGTCTTTGAAAGGAACATCATCTGGTTCGCCATTGACTGCGACTTGCGCGCGCTCATAACCTTTTTCTTCAGCTTCACCGCTTCATCGTAGGTCTTCCGCGCCTCGAGCGCGAGACCCTTCTTCCCCATCTTCCCCTCGTACAGCGCCTTGAGGTATTCCGCACGCTTCTTCTTGATGCGGCCATAGGCACCGTGAAAATCGAGACGACCCGAAAGCCTGAGCCCGATGCCGGCACGCGTAAAATTGAACGGATTATTAAAGTCATCGGTCGCCGTCAGACCCGTGATGGATTTGTGCGTGCGTCCGATATCGAAGTAGAAGGCACCGCCCAGTTTGGGTGCCATCTTGCGCTTTTCAAGTTTCCACAACCGGCGCTTTGTCGCGACGCCAATCTCGATAAGTTTGGAGTCAGGGCGATGCTCCATGCTTGCATTGACGTAGTCTTCCGCCATACTCAAGTCAACGACCTCTGGCTCGAGAGCATCGCGATTCAACTTGACCTCGACATATGGCGGCAAGCCCATCTGCAGCTTGAGTCCCGCGAAGGCGAGCGCCATCTCCACGCAGGTGCGATCGAGCTGCTGCTCCAGCTCCTCGCGAAATACCTTCATCTCTAGAAGCTTGTAGGGCGAATGCTTGGGATCCTCGGCATCCTCCTCGTTTGAAATCTTGTTCGACAAAGCATCGGCCGCCTTACCGAGAAGTTTCTCCATCTCCATGCCGAAGAGAATCCCGTAGTAAATCTGTTTGATGTCATAGATAAGCTTCTCACGCTCCCTCACCACGCGATGTTGTGCAGCGATCACGCCACCCTCGGCGAGCTTTCCCGCCATGGTCAACTGTCCGAAGGCATACATAGGTATGCCCAAAACGATTTTGACGCGCGCCCATGCCGCAACGTTCCATGAGAAGAAGCTGCTCACGGCGTCAGCAACATTGCGTGGCACCGGAGCCAAGTATGACTCGTAATCAAATATCGGCCACCAGCGCGCCTTCGCTTCAATGAGCTGACCCTTCGCTGCCGCGACGTCATAGCCGGCAGCCCTGAGCTTATCATTTTCGCTCAAGGCCATTGCGATGCACTGCTCGAGCGACAACACCATGGGCTTTTCGCCCCGGTTATTTCCCCGGGCATGCGCAAACGGCGCGCACTGAACCACGAGCACGCATGCCGCGAGCACGGGTATCAACAGATGACAAAACTGCCTGAACACGTTGTTCTCCATAGTAAAATTCGAGCGCATGCATGTAACAGAGATGATTGGGAATGGCAACTTATAGAAGAACTATCTTAGATATATAATTAGATATAATTATATATTACTATATGCTTATTATACTTCATTATGCCTTACGGTGGTGGGCTTGAGAGGCAGCGTGAAGAAGAACTCGCTCCCCCTGCCTAATTGGCTCTCGAACCACATGCGGCCGCCATGTAGCTCGACGATCTTGCGCGAGATGGAAAGCCCTAACCCAAGCCCTTCGCCCTCACGCGTATGTGTGCCATCGGCCTGTACGAAACCCTCGAAGATATTCTTGCGCGCTTCTTTGCGGATGCCTACGCCGGTATCGCGGACGCACACCTTGAGCATCTCACCCGTCTTCGCCGCCTCAACGGTGATTTTGCCTCGCTGTGTGAACTTGGCCGCGTTGCCCAGGAGCTGATGAATCACCTGGCGCAGCCGTTTCTCATCACCGTATATGCCGGGGAGCTCGTCCTTGAGATCGACGACCAGTTGGGTGCACTTGGATAGGTTGAGATTTGTCGACGCTTCGGTCACCAGACGCGAGAGATTGAGCCGCCGCACATCGAGCTCCAGACGATTTGCTTCAATCTTTGAAAGATCGAGCACGGCGCTTACGGAATCCAACAAACGCTGGCCTGACTGGCGTATCATCGAAAGATGCGTTACCTGCTCCGCATTGACCGCGCCATCGGCACCCTCTGCTATCATCTCGGACAAGCCAATGATGGAATTGAGCGGCGTACGCAACTCATGCGAAAGATTGGCAAGCAGTTGATCCTTGAACGCCTGCGTCCGCTTGATAGTGGAGTTCTGACGATCGACCTGCTGCGAGAGATCGGCGTTGTGAATTGAGGTGGCATATTGAAGCGACAGCACGTTCAAAAGAGTGCGCGTCTCGCAATCGTAGGTGCCGCCCTCGCGCGCACCCAGATTGAGGATGGCTACGAGCTGCTCGCCGACATGAATAGGAACGCACGCCTCGGAGTTGAACTGCACGCAGTAGCGCAGACCTTCTATCTTCACGTCCTTGCACTTCTTGGAAGTTAGCAGAAAACGGCGTGACGCCAGAGCACGTCGCGTGGTCATCCATTCTATGAAAGGACGAACTTCAGACACATCGCATGAAAAAGGTTTGATCCCGCAGGTTGCCTTCACTGAAAATTTGCCGTCGCCGTCGGCGACCAGGAGCGACGCTCCATCGGCGCGAATTGTGCGCACGGTGTGTTCGAGAATGGCATGGTAGAGTGCGCCCCGGTTGCGCACCGTCGACACATGATCGACATATGACGAAAAGATCCGGTGGTAGTCGTACTGCTGTCGGCGGAGGATGACGCGGTAGATGCGGTGAGCGATGCTCGATACGCGGCGCCAGCGGTAG
>Ga0208902_1001324_pt1 | contig 11961 bp, 10 predicted proteins | sample AntAceMetag02UKH_FD_184767 | JGI IMG/M metagenome (GOLD analysis project Ga0208902, IMG submission 184767) | Saline lake microbial communities from Ace Lake, Antarctica - Antarctic Ace Lake Metagenome 02UKH (SPAdes) (version 2) | ecosystem: Environmental > Aquatic > Non-marine Saline and...
TCTTACCATTGGCTATAACGGTTGGGCTATGCGTAGTTTGGGATTTTGAAACGATTAATTTTCAATTTACTACTAATTTTATTTAATGCTATAAACTTCAAAATCAGCATATTACCCAAATTACGTATAGCCTTTGTTAGGGGCTGGCTTTCCTTCATTTCAGTCATATTATTTTTCAAATTTGCTACAAGTTTCATTTCTACCAGTGTGTTGGGGCAGGCATACTCTTTGACAAGTTTTGGCTCTTGCGGTGGGCTTTTCGAGCGACTTGGCAATGTGTATGACTGCGAAGCGAGGGCTTTTAATATTTCCATTCTGTATGTCTAAAAGGTAATCTATTTAATTCATCTCTGTAAAATCTCCATTTTGGCATAAAGTCATTCATATATTTTATAAATATTTCGTTATGAGTTCTTTCTAATAAATGCACCAATTCGTGGACAATAATATATTCCAAACATTCCAAAGGCTTTTTTGCTAATTCAAGGTTTAACCAAATCCGTTTTGCTCCGGTATTACAGGTTCCCCATTTTGTCCGCATTTTTTTTATTCCAAATTCATTGGTTTTTACTCCAATTTTCTGTTCCCATTTTTCAATCATTTTCGGAATAGTGTTTTTCATTTGTTCCCGATACCATTCTTCAATTATTTCTTTTCTTTTTTCTGTGGAAGTATTCGGTCTGATATAAAGTTCAATTTTACTGTGTGTCAATACTACCTTTGGTTTTGTGTCTTGCTCAATTATTTTTAACAAATATCTTTTGCCTTGAAAAAAATGGCTCTCCTTTGATAAATATTCTCTTGGTGCTTCCCTTTCTTGATTTCTAAAAGTTTCTTGCTGTTTTTTAATCCACTTTAATTTATTAATTGCAAAAACTCGAATTGTGTCTAAATCCATTCTGTCAGGTGCTGCAATTTTTACATTACCATCAGGCGGATAAACGCTCAAATGAATATTTTTAATATCCTTTTGTTCGACCTCAATCGTTATATTTCCTAATTCAATTTTCTGCATTAGTATTCTTTTTGCTCTCTGATAATTTTAAAAATAAATTCAACTTTATTTTCAATTCCATAAGGTTCAGGCGGTTCATTGGCAATATCTTTCCCTGTTTCTTTTTGGTAAGATTTTAACTGTTTGTAAATACTTGCTTTTATCTCATTCTCTTTTGCCAAATGTCCTCGCCAATCATCTCGTTTTGATTTTTTCACAGCTTTATCAATCTGCATTGCCAAATCTTCATCTTTCCCCAAATTATTATACAAAGCTCGTTGTGCAATAGTTGCTAAAATTTCAGGTGTTTCATCACTTTTACCTTCGTTCACTTTCTTTGCAAGTTCTGCTATCTTTTTTAAATATTCTTCATAGCTGATAGCATTTGCCTTTCTTTCTTTGATAATCTCAAAAAGAAGTTTCGACATCTCTTCAAAAAATGCAGGGTCAATTAAATGCTCTTTTATAATCTTTTTGCGAACATTATTTTCAATAGTTTCGGCAACTGCTTCCTTGCTACTTTTTATTCCGTTTGGCAAAGTTCCTATTGCATCAGAAATACCTGTTTTAACGATAATATCTAAAAGCGACATATCACCAAAAGGTGAAATTGTTTCGGGTTCTTCTGCTTGAATATAGGTGTCAATCAGATGACGCATATCGGCTTCGTAGGTCTTTAAATCCAAAGTCTCGCCACTTGCTTTTCTTATTTCCTCACGAAGTTTCAAGTAATGGTCTAACTCTTTTTTTATGCCTTCAATTTCTGATAGCGTATAACCTGCATCTTCTATTTCATCGGCTATGTTTGCATAAGCACGAATTAAAGCAACTGTTTTTTTGTATAGCGATGTCCGTTGTGTTTCTTTTGCTTTTAAATCGGCTTCTATTTCAGGATTTCCACAGAAATATCGAATATAAGCCATTGTGTCTTTTGGTGCTTCAACAGGTTCGCAAAGCAAAGAAATTTCTTCCAAAGCATTGTCTAAGCGTTCTTTTCCTGCTTCCAATCGGTCTTTCAGCATTATGTCTATATCTTTGGCTTCAAAATCATCATAATCTAAATCCGATGTGTAAACAGAAATGGCATTCTCCACTTTCTTAAAAAGGTCTTTGTAATCTACAATGTAGCCAAACTCTTTATCATCACCATCAAGGCGATTAACACGGCAAATTGCCTGAAAAAGTCCGTGGTCTTGCATACTTTTGTCTATGTACAAATAGGTGCAACTTGGGGCATCAAAACCAGTTAGCAATTTTGAAACTACAATTAGCAGTTTCATATTTGCAGGCTCGTTTGTAAATTTATATTTCGCCCAATCTTCGTAGCTTTCGGTTTTCGATTTGTTGGCTTCTTGTTTTACATTTTTTAAGAGTTCTTCGTACAAATTATACATAAACTCTTTTTCGGTCTCGGTGCTTGCTCCTGTATCTTCGGTAGTTACATCGCTTGTGTGCGGATTGTATGATGTAACAATTGCCGATTTGCTTTTTAATGGTGTTTGTTGGAACAAGTCGTAATATCTGCACGCTTCGTAAATAGAACTTGCCACCAAAATAGCATTACCAGCCTCTGAGTTTAATCGGGCTTTTGTGCTAAAATCAAAAATAACATCGGCAACTACTTTGCTCATTCGAGAACGACTGCTCAATACTTTTTGCATTGTTCCCCATTTCTTTTTGATTTCCATTTTCTGAAAATCATTTAAGCCTTTGGTCTTTGCCTCAAACCATTCGTCTATCTTTTTTTGAGATGTTAGTTTTTGGTCAATATCTCTTGCTTCATAAATCAAATCGAGAATTACACCATCATCAACGCCTTCGGTAAATTTGTAAGTGTGAATGTATTTGCCGAAAACTTCCAAACTGGTTTGTTTATCTTGTTTGAGTAATGGCGTTCCTGTGAAACCAATAAAAACACTATTGGGCAACATTGCTTTCATTGTGCGGTGCAGTTTTCCGCTTTGGGTACGGTGGCACTCATCTACAAAAATAAAAAGTTCACCTACGGCTTTTGATGGTTGGCTTTTTAATTCTTCAATAAATTTATTGAAGTTACCCACATCTTTTTTGCCGAATTTATGCACCAACGAACAAAGCAACCGTGGTGTTGCTTCTGATAGTTTTTTCATTAAATCTTTACCGCTTTTGGTTCGGTAAATCTGTTCGTCAGCATCTTTAAAAACTCGTTCTATCTGTTTGTCTAACTCATCACGGTCGGTTAATATAGCAACTCGTGCATTAGGATTGTTTTCTAAAATCCATTTGGCAAGCATAACCATTACAATACTCTTACCGCTTCCTTGGGTATGCCAGATAATACCGCCCTCGTATCTGTTTACATATTTTTGAGCTTCTTTTATTCCAAAATATTGGTGTACTCTCGGCAGTTTTTTTACTCCACCATCAAAAAGCACAAAGTCGTAAGCAATTTCCATAAATCGCTCTTTGTTGCACATTTTTAATGTGTATTTATCCAACAGATTTCGGCTATTATCTTCAATGTCTTCTTTCCATTTTAGATAATATTTTTCGGGTGTGCCGATTGTTCCAAAGCGTAAACCCTCGCTGTCGTTACCTGCAAAAAGATATTGTACGGTGGCAAAAAATGGCTGAATAAAACGGTCTTGTTGATTAGTAATGTTTTGACGGATACCTTCTTCTACCGAAACCGTTGAGCGTTTGAGTTCTAAAACACCAAGAGCAATACCATTTACATAAATTACAATATCGGGGCGTTTGGTTCTGTTGCTTTTTATGGTTACTTCTTCGGCAATGGCAAAATCGTTGTTGGCAAAATTATCCCAATCGAACAGATGTACAGTTTCAAAATTTTCGCCTGCTTCGGCTTTTACTTGTATGCCGTAGCGAAGTTTTTGATATACATTTTTGTTGGTTGTGTAAAGGCTATCGTTGAAATTATTGGCAGTAGTTTGCAGTTCGTAAATTGCTTTATCAATTTGCGTTTTGTTGTAGCCTTTTCTGGTAAGATAAGCAGTCAATAAATCAACTTCAATATTGCTATTATTTTCTCGCTCTTCCCAATTGCCGAGATAAGTATATCCTAACTCATCTTGAAAAAGTTTTACTACACGGTTTTGTGTAATACGTTCTATTTGACCTACATTATCCATTATTTATCTCATTTTTTAAACTAAACCAAATATTTTCGTCCCAATAATTTTTAGCATTTCCAGAAGTTGATGGTGCAACAAATAGTTTGGTTGTTCCAATAGTATTGTTTAATAAGCCATAACTTACTTGTTTAGTTTTCTTTGGGTTGTTATAAAGAAAAACTGCAGCTGCTTTTTTGCCATTAAAACAAACAAATTTAGGATTAAACTTTTTTATCTTTTCAACAAAGCTATCTCTGTTAAAATCTTCATCATTAAGTTGATTATCGTTACCACTTACATCTTTTGCAATGTCAGTTAAACCTATGTTGTAATCTAACAGGGTTTTATATTCAGATGGGTTAATTCTCTTTTGGGTTAAACCAATTTTTAATAAAATTGAATAAAATTCGTTACCTGATTTGGCATAATACAATTTTTCGTCTGCTGATTTATTGCCTACGGCAGTACCACAAAAAACAACGTCTAAATTGGGTTTTATTAAATCTTGAAGTATCATACCAACCTGATTTTACCTGTTAATAAAACCTGCATTAAACCCTGTTTTAGCTCTTTGTATTTTGCCAGTTTCTTTTTTAGGCTTTCTATTTCGTTATCCATATCGGAGAGAATTTGGGCGATGCGAGTTTGTTCTTGTTTTGTTGGTGGCAATGGGATAGGACAATTCAAAACATCACTTCGTTTTAAATTAGTTTGACCAGTACCACTATCAAAAGCCAAATAGTATTTGTTTCTGTTTAAAATCAACGATAAAAATACATTGTCTACACTTTCAGCTCTAAGACAACATATCCGCTGGTTTAGTGCATATTTATCATCCTCTGGTACAAGGTAGCATTTTGCAAGTGCTTTACCATTTGGAATATCACTCATAACCATCGCAACATCTCCTTTTTTTAATGGACAAAGATTTACTGTTGATGTTTTAAATACTTTCCCTTCGGTTGAAACAAACTTTGAATTAATTACAATAAATTTAGCATCTGTTTTGATAAATTGCTCGTGTGCATTGCCATTTAAGAAATAAACAATCTCCCCCAAAGACTTCACCACCCAACCCTCTTTTTGGCTAAGTAATTTCTGCATTGCCCCTTTTTTAATAAACTGTTTTTTGGCAATTTTTTTTTCGAGTGCTTGTATCAGGCTGTCGGTGTCGGATAGTACGGTGGCTATGGCGGTTTGTTCGGGTAGTGGGGGAAGGGGAATTTTAAATTCTCTTACAACTTCAACATTTAGATTTTGAACACCTCCACCAGCAAATTGACCTGTTTGAGCGAGAGTTTTATATCTCGTACTATTAAGTATAAATTTAAGGAAATAACTATCAAGATTATACTTTGGTTTTATTAATGTGAGGCTTACATAAACTGCAAAATCAAAACTTAACTCAACAACTGCTGCTTCACCAATTCCAGCTCCAACTCTTGTATACAATAAATCCCCTTTTTCTGGTTTATTATATTGAGTTATTTGTTTAAATAAATCCTTAGTGATGTGCCTATATTTATTTAAGACAACTTGTCCATTTTGAACATTCTGTGCTGATAAAAATGGCTTCCCAATAGTTTCAGATACATATTTTGGGGTTGCCGCAACACCACAAGTAATAGCATTTGTTACTTTCTTAAATTTCTCAACTTCCCAATCATCAGGAATAACACCAATATCTGTATTTTTATAGCCTACTTTTATTTCCATACAAATCCCATTTTTTCGAGGTGTGAATTTACTTTGCTTTCCAAATCTTCAACATCTTTGTCAATTTGTGGTAAAGGCATTTCGTAACGTTCGGCTAACTCTTTTATTCGGTTTGTAAGATGTTGGCTAATGTGGTCAATTTCTCCTTTTATGATGGTTTCTATACTTTGTATCCATTTGTCGTTCACTACCAATTGTTTTACTTCATCTTCGGTAAGTGTTGGATATTTGGCATAGAGTTTATTGTCTAATTCCTTTTCGGCTTGTTTTATCTTTTTATTGGTTTCTGTTTGCTTTGTAAGTAAAACGAGATATTGCTTTAATACTGCCAATTCCTCTTTTACATCTGTTTCGCCTTTAAGTTCTTTTATGCGTTTGGTAATATTAGCTTTATTTACTTTTTCGAGTTCTGCAAAATAGCCATCTTCCACACTGTGTTCCTCTTCCAGTTCGGTAAGTTCACTTGCAATGGTTTCTTTCTCAGTTTCTAAATCTGTAATGGCTTGTTTTTCTGTTTCAAAATATCGGTTTATTACCAAGCCTTTTGGCACAAGGTCGCAAGTCCAACCTTTGTCAATCATCTTTTTAGCTTTGTTTTCTACCAATATTCGGTAGGTTTCAGCTACCCAAGCATCAGCAGAAATTATGTAGCAATCATCTTGCATTGTTTCATTCCAATAAGTCATTAAATGTTGGTAAATGTCGTATTTGTCAACCAATGCTTTGTCTTGGTATTTTTCAAGTAAATCTTCGGCAAGTTTTACAATAAGTTCTTTGGGCTTATTACCAATGGTTAAATCTTTTAGGTATTTGGTCTTTTCTATTTTCCACTCATTAAATAGCGTGTCCATTTCTTCAATAAAAGCTACAAATTCAGCGTGAGAAAATATAGTGTCTTTTATTTCGGAATGGTCTATTGTAAGTTTTGAATATTTATCGTTCAACTTTTCAAATAAAGATTTTCTAAGAGTTGGAAACACTTCCCAAAATTTAGAAAGGGCATCAATATCTGTAATTGGAATACCACCTTTTAAATGAGCTTCAATATCTTGTATGTCTTCGGTTTCTTGACTGTCGATATATCTTGGAATGTTCAGGTTAAATTCGTTTCCTTCAATTTCGGCAACTGAAACCATACGGCTAAATCCTGCAATTTCTAATTGTCCATTAAAAACATCGGTCATTTTACGAATATCTTGCTCACGCAAGCGATTTTTATTGCCGTCTTTCATAAAGCCTTTTCCTGCATCAATCATAAAAATACCTTTACGATTGTTGGCGTTTTCTTTGTCAATTAAAATGATTGCCGCAGGAATACCAGTTCCATAAAATAAGTTGGCAGGCAATCCAATAATTCCTTTTATATACCCTTTTTTAATTAAGTTAGTACGGATTTCAGCTTCTGCATTTCCCCTAAACAAAACACCGTGAGGCAAAATAATTGCACCTTTTCCGTGTCGTTTTAGTGAGCGAACAATATGAAGTAGAAAAGCGTAATCACCATTCTTTGCAGGTGGTGTTCCGTAATCGGCAAAACGGTTGTAAGGTTTATCGTCTGGCAAAGTCAATCCGTTGCTCCATCGTTTATCACTAAATGGTGGATTGGCAATTACGTAGTCAAAAGTTTTTAGATTACCGTTTTCTTCAAATAGTGGTTTTGCAAGTGTGTTTCCTTGTTTAATTTCAGCGGTCGGGTTATTATGCAAAATCATATTCATACGAGCCAAACCTGCTGTTGTGGCTTCTTTTTCTTGCCCATAAAGAGTAACAGTTCTGTTTGCTTCGGCACCAACTCTAAGAAGTAGCGAGCCTGAACCACAAGTTGGGTCATAAACAGTAATATCAGAATTTGTGTCGGCTTGGTTAATCCCAATAATTGCAGCCATTGTTCGGCTTACTTCGGCAGGCGTGTAAAATTGCCCTTTACTTTTTCCGCTTTCTGCTGCAAAGTGCATCATCAAATATTCGTAGGCATCGCCCAAAATATCATCGCCTTCTGCTTTGTTTTTACTAAAATCTAATGCAGGATTTTCAAAAATGGCAATCAGGTTTGTAAGTCTGTCAACCATCTCTTTTCCGCTACCCAATTTGGTAACATCGTTAAAGTCGGGCATATCCGATAAATGGTTGGCTTCTTCTAATGGGGCTAATATTTGTGTATTAATCAATCCGCCAATATCTTTGTTTCCTTTTAGTTTTACCATATCGGCAAAACTTGCACCTTCGGGAATTGTAATTGGGGCATAAGGTTGACCTGCCCATTTATCACTGATATATTTTATAAATAACATAACCAGTACGTAATCTTTGTACTGGCTTGCATCCATTCCACCTCTAAGTTCATCACAACCAGCCCAAAGACTGCTGTATAATTCTGATTTTTTTATTGCCATTTATTTCTATTTCCTTTTATTCATTATTAAATTCCATACTTCGATGTTCTCTGTTGAGCGTTGGCAAAAAATAGCTCTTTTGGTTTTTTCGGGTCGGCTTTTTTGCGTGTCGGCAAAAACCAAATGTGCTATTTTCGCGTGGGCTTTTCAATTCAATATTTTCTTGTAGCAAATTTATCATTCTATGTTCGTTCTTTTAGCTTGCCCCTAACGGTTTGGCTATGCGTAGTTTGGGACTTTGAAATGATTAATTTTCAATTTATCACTAATTATATTAGATACTAAATACTTGATAATCAGCACAAACCCCAAATTACGTATAGCCTTTGTTATGGGCAGTAATTTTTATTTTCCAAATAATTCCTTAATCTTCATATCAATTTCATTTATTGCTTTTTCATAATTGATTTCTATTTGTTCAAGTTCATTTTCTAAATTAGTCTCTGATTTAGTTACTGCTCGCTGAGTATTTTGTTCTTTTACTTGACTGTTTTCTATCTGAGATGTCTTGCTTTCTATAATAATACTAATCTCATCTTGCCTATTTTTAATTTTATCATTCCAGAAAGTCTCAGCATCCTTAATTTTATTCTGTTTTTCTGTTTTTAGTTTGACTATTTTAGGGTCATACTCTTTAACAATTCCGTTCTTTTTCTCTGTATAGTTGGACAGTTCTAATTTTGCTATTTTTTCTTTTTTCTGAGTTTCAAGTTGTTGAATCTTAACATTATATTCCGTACTAATGGAGTTTATTGATTCTCTTTTGCGTTTCTTTAAATTGTTTAATTCTTCATCATCTTTTATATCCGACTTTGCCTGTTTAATATTTGCTGATGTAGTTTTGGATATGTTGTCCATTTTTGTAGCAATCAATTTTTCTTCTTCTGCTTTATCTAGTTTATAGTTATAAAGTTCTTTATAGTATTCAGAAATAATTTCAAATTTATCCAGATGAAGTTGCATATATTTATATGCCTTTTTTGAACCAGATTTAAAGCCAGAATATAAATGATTGTGATATTTGTGAAATTCTTTACCTAACTTTACTAAATCATTTTTATACATTTTCTCAAGTTTATAATCTTTTGATTTTAGTAAAGATTGAAATTTTGAATTTGCATAACCTTTGCTTGAATAAGGAGCGTCATCTTCCAACATATACGGGACAAGTGTACCATTAATACGCCATCCACTTGAACATTTCATTTTAAAGTCAAGAGATCCAACTTCTTTAAGATTGTAATAATCTGTTCCATAATCAATTATTTCTATTTTTTGAGAAAAAACGGATAATGTAATAAATAATAAAAGTGAGGTAATTGTAATATTTTTTTTCATCGTAAATATTTTTTAGTAATATAATTCAACATAAACTTTATCATCTTCAGTGTATTGTGCGGTATATTTAATTTCCATACCACTTGTTATATCTTTTCTCATACGAAGTACGTTTTCCAATATTGAAGTTAAATCTTTATCAGCAGGTTCAATATTATCAATAATTAGTTCTGCTGCACAATCACATTTTTTTAAATTTTCTTCAATGCTTAACATTCTTATTCCATTTAAATGGAATTTTGCATTTGATAATTTAGAAATAGAGTATTCCCTTGCTTCCCTTTTAATTTTGTTTTCGATTTCTTCATTTACTTTATCTACATCCAAACTATTATCGCGAGCATAGTTACGAATATCACTGTAATTATAATTTTCTTGAAAATAGTCTTCTTCCAATTGTTCTTGAAGTTTTTCTTTGACTATATCAAAAAGTACTTCTTTAACATCACTTCCATCACATTTAGGTTGTTCTGAAGAACAAGAATTTAGAAGAAAAACAAATATTAAGACAAATGGTGCAACTAATAGTAAAGTTGGATTTTTAAAATTTCTCATAGTTTTATTTTTTAATTATTAAAGACAGAATATTTCGTTTATCCACTCTTTTTGATTGTTGTCTAATTTGTGGATAGTGCTAAATTTTCCTTTGCTTTCAACTTTTTTGTTTATTTCTGTTTGAATCCAGTTAATGTAAACCTTTTTTTCTTCAACAAGTTTAACAATACCGATGGCGTGAATTGTAATTGTTTTGGAGCCTTTACCTCCCATAGCTTTTATAGCAATTCTATCATCGACAGATATTGAGTCTCTCAGTTTAGTGTATCTGGGTTTGTCTTCATCTGCATATCCCATTTCCCAAACACCTTTTAAGTAAAATGTTTCTTTCTTGTCAGAGCCAGACCAATTTGCACCTACAAGCCAATAATTTGTATTTTCTCTCATCTTAATTCTGTTTTTTTAAAGCCTACTTCTCTTTATTGTCTTTTTTCGGTTTGTTCAGACTTTGTATTATTATTGCCCATAACATATGGCTTTGTTATGGGCTTTATAATTTTGCTATACAGTCACTTCCTTTGGATTTGAGCCATATTTATTTTCTCCTAGATTACTATCAGTAACCAAAAGAACTATTAACCAAATTGCTCCAATTATAGGAATTAATACTATTAATATCATCCATCCACTTTTCCCAACATCGTGAAGTCGTCTAACAGAAACTGCCAAACCTGGAATGAATACTGCTAAAGTATACAATCCATACAACGGACCATATCCAATTTCTGCCATTGCAATCCCTAATACATTGTCTAAAATCATTGCTACAATTGCAAAAATAATATTGAATAGTGTAAACATCCAATATTCTTTTCGCCTTGCTCTTCCACTAAAACCAGCATAATTTTTTAATACTGCTAAATACCAATTCATAATTATTATTCGTTTATTTTTCCTACTCGTAAGGTTTTTCGGTTTCACCCCGTTTTTTTAAAGTGGGTTCTGGTCTCCACTTTTTTATTTTTTAGTCAAAATTGCTTTTCAGTTTTGACTATTTTTTTTCAATTCATTTTTTAGTCTTCAGGTTCACTTGATGGTTTCTGTGTTTTTATTGCCCATAACGATTTGCGCTAAGATTAGTTGCCGTTGCGAAGAAGTTTCTTGTCTGTGACTACAGACAAGAAACGGACTGTAAATGTTTATGTTATAACTTTCCCGGCAATTAATTTTTAGCGTGTGTTACAAGCCGTATTTTTTTCATTTTCAGTTCTTTATAATGGAACTATAATTTAATTTTCTTTTGATTTTAAGTCTGTTGTTAATTCATTGAATTAGTGTTTGCTACTTTATTTTCAATTACAAATTCAATTTGTGAAATTACAAAAAATATTAAATTGGAAACGATTCTAATTTATAAGTTTTTATTCCCGATTGTAAATTTCTATACAGGTTTTTTTAAACCCAAAATTTTCATAACAACATATTTTTCAAAGAACGATATTTCATTTCAGATTTTATGTTTTTTCAAAATCACGGAGTCTTAAAATAGATTCGCTTTTTTCTCGAAGACATTGATTTTCAACTTTAATTCATTGTTCCATTTTTCTGCAAATATGGCTTGTAACGTTTAGGCTATGTGCAGTAGCGGGCATCGGAGGTGATTCTATTTCGGTCGGCAAGACCGAATGAGAATCGTCGAGGAGCCAAGCTCCCGACTACCGCCGCTATTGCATATGAGCCTTTGTTACCAGCTGGCTTTTTTTAGTTCACTTATTGTTAATTCCAATCTCAATTTTATTTTGTTTTTGTTTTCGGTGTAAGTTAATTCAATTAAAGAACATTCAGAATTTTTACTTTCAATTTTTACAATTTCTACAGCGTATAAGTTTTTAATTTGAAAAAGTGATTGATT
>Ga0208902_1001328_pt1 | contig 11949 bp, 12 predicted proteins | sample AntAceMetag02UKH_FD_184767 | JGI IMG/M metagenome (GOLD analysis project Ga0208902, IMG submission 184767) | Saline lake microbial communities from Ace Lake, Antarctica - Antarctic Ace Lake Metagenome 02UKH (SPAdes) (version 2) | ecosystem: Environmental > Aquatic > Non-marine Saline and...
AAGAAGTGGATAAATTATTAAAAGATGGAAAAGTGTATAGATGTTTTTGCACTTCCGAAAGATTGAAAAAATTACATGAAGAACAAATTAAAAATGGTAAAGATTTTAAATATGACGGCAAATGTAAAAATATTTCTTTAGAAAAATCGGAAGAAAGAGCGAAAACAGAACCATTTACTATTCGATTAAAAGTTCCTGAATCAGGACAAATAAAATTTAAAGACAAAGTTCATGGAAAAGTCAAAATTGACTATTCGCAAGTTAATGATCAGATCTTAATAAAGTCAGATGGCTTTCCGACTTATCATCTTGCAAATGTTGTTGACGATCATTATATGAAAATTTCACATGTTATCAGAGGCGAAGAGTGGTTGTCGTCATTACCAAAACATTTATTACTTTATCATTATTTGAATTGGGAGCCCCCAAAATTTGCTCATTTGCCTTTGTTACTTAATGAAGACAGATCAAAATTATCAAAACGACAAGGTGATGTAGCTGTCGAAGATTATTTAAACAAAGGATATTTACCTGCAGCGTTGTTAAATTTTTTAGTTCTGTTAGGATGGAATCCCGGAGACAATAGAGAAATATTTTCACTAAAACAATTAATAAATGAATTTACACTTGAACGAATAAATAAATCCGGCTCGGTATTTGACATCAAAAAATTGGACTGGATGAATGGTCAATATATAAGAAAATTAGATGACGATTCCTATTTCGAAGAAGCAAGAAAATGGATAGATGTAAAAAATATTAAAGAAGATAAATTAAACATTGCATTAAAATCTTTAAAACCAAGATTGATAAAAATGACTGATATTCAAGAAAAATTAAAATTGTTTACTCAAGAAAAATTTAAGATAGTTAATGAAGATGCAAAAGAAATAATTTCAATGAATTCAACAAAAGTTGTTCTGAAATCCTATATTCAAAAAATAAATTCTACAGATGAATTAACTGGAAAGGTTTTTCAAAAGATCATGAACGAAATACAAAAAGAGACTGGCGTGAAGGGAAAAAATTTGTGGATGCCAATTCGCATTGCCCTTACCGGTGAAATGCACGGACCGGAACTTGATTATATAGTTGAATATTTTGGTAAAGAAGAAAATATTAAAAGAGTCAGAAAACATATTTAGGAAGAAGTAATGATCAAAGTTGCGGCTGTTCAGACAAATCCTATTTTTGGAGAAATAGAGAATAATTTAGAGAAGATAAAAAATATTTTTCCCGATTCTGCTGATTTAGTTGTATTGCCGGAATTCTGCACAACGGGTTACCAATTTAAAAATTTAGATGAAGTTGAAAAATATAGTGAGGATTTTTCCGATTCATTTTCTGTTGATTTTTTCACATCTTTAGCTCGAGAAAATAATAGTGTTATTGTTGCAGGATTATCAGAAAACAGCAAGGGGAAATTTTACAATTCTGCGGTCGTGATTTCACCAGAAGGTTTATTAAAAACATATCGTAAGATCAATTTATTTTATCGTGAAAATTTATTTTTTTCATCAGGAGAAAATGAGCCACTTGTCATAGATATCGGATTTTGTAAAATTGGAGTGATGATTTGTTTCGATTGGATTTTCCCAAATGTAGCTCGTTCGCTTGCTGTAAAAGGCGCAGATATTATTACACATCCAGCGAATTTGGTTTTACCATTTTGTCAAGATGCTATGCTCACAAGATCAATTGAGAATCGTGTATTCACAGTTACTTCAAATCGTGTAGGCAGAGAGAATAGAGATGGAATAGACAACTTAATATTTACAGGCAAGAGTCAGATCACTTCTTTTAAGGGAGAAAGGTTGATCAGTGCAAGTTCAAAAAACGAGGAAGTCATATTTGCAAATATTGAGCCGAAAGAGGCACGCAATAAAAATATTAACGAATTCAATAGATTACTTTTATAAATCATTAAAGGTGTTGAAATGAAAAATAATGTTATTCTAACATCACAAGATGCACAACAAGTTGATAAAATTGCAATGGAAAAACTCGGAATGGCAGGCGAAAAGCTGATGAAAAAAGCGGGTGGATTTGCAGCGGAAAATGCCTTTAAAATTATGCAAGAAAATAAAATTTCCGGATGTCAAATATTTTGTGGAAAGGGAAATAATGGTGGCGATGGATTTGTTGCTGCTTATGAACTTTTGCAACGCGGTAAAGAAGTTGAAGTATTCACTATTCCCAAAATAAATGAAATCAAAGGTGATGCAAAATATCATTTTGATCGAATGATAAAATCTGGAATCAAACCAATTTTTGTTGATGATTTAAAAATAGTAGAGAGCAAATTAAAAAACAATTCTCTTTGGATTGACGGATTATTAGGAACTGGACTTAACAGCGAGTTGAGAGGAAGTTTAAAGAGCTTTATTGAATTATTGGTTAAAAAGCATAGTGGACAGCCGATATTGGCAATTGATATTCCTTCGGGAATTGATGGAACCAATGGTAAAAATCGGGGTGCTGCTTTACATGCAGATATTACAACCACGATGGGATTTTATAAATCAGGAAATTTTCTACAAGAGGGGAAGGCATATAATGGCGAAGTGAAAATGATAGATCTAGGTTATCCTGATGAATCGTTTAAGCAAGTTAAATATTCCATGTTTTTGTGTAGTGATGAAATGATTAAAAGTTTAATTAGACCAATTTCAATTACAGCTCATAAATACCAAATTGGTCAGCTGGTTGCAATTGGTGGATCAAATACAATGGCAGGTGCAATTACTCTGTCGTCATTGTCTGCTTTACGAAGTGGAGTTGGGATGTTGCATACGGTAGTTCCAACTAATGCAAGTTCAACTTTAAAATCGCATTCGATAGAAACAATAATTCATCAGTCAAAAAATGAAAATTATTTTACAATTGATGATATAAAAATTATTGAACAGTTAGATAAAAAGACAAATGCATATTTGCTGGGTCCCGGAATTGGACGTGAAAAGGAGACGGAAATTTTTGTTCACGAATTTTTAAAATATAATAAAAAGCCAGCAGTTATTGATGCTGATGGATTGTTTCATTTAAAACCGAGTGATTTTTTGCCAATTAATTTTCCACTTGTTATCACTCCACATTGGGGGGAATTTTGTCGTTTATTTTCGATAGAGGCAAAAGATTTATCTGAAAATGTAATCGAAATTGTGAAAAATGTTTCTCAAAAATATAAAATAATTATTCATTTAAAAAGTTCAACTTCCATTACTGCATTTCCTAATGGTGAAACTTATATTCATCCTACTGGCGTTTCTGGAATGGCTACTGCCGGTTCTGGTGATGTGCTTACTGGAATTATTGGGAGTTTACTTGCTCAAGATTATTCCCCTGAAGATGCAACTTTGATTGCTGCTCATATTCATGGTAGGGCAGGTGAATCTGCTGCAAAAGAATTCGGGAATAGAAGTGTCATTGCTTCTGATATTATAAATTATTTGCCGAATGTATTTAAAATGTTTGAAAAATAAAATGGGAAGTTGAGGTTAAGATCAAGGTTAAGATCAAGGTTAAGATCAAGGTTGAGGTTGAGAAATAATTTTAGTGATTTATGAGTTTAATGAAGAAAAAATGGACAATTATTTTTATTATTATTCTAATACCAATAGGATTATACACAAAATTGTACACTGGAATAAAATCATCTTGGGTGAATGATTCTTTAGGTGGAATTCTCTATGTGATCTTTTGGTCTTTGTTCTTCTCGGTTATTTTTCAAAAAGCAAAACCTTGGAAAATAACTACGATCGTTTTTATAATCACAACAATTCTTGAAATAATGCAATTGTGGCATCCAATATTTTTAGAAATTATTCGTGATAGTTTTATTGGAAGAGCATTGCTGGGGACTTCATTTTCTTGGCTTGACATTGTTCATTATTTATTTGGGTTGGTTTTATCTTTTGGGCTAATTAAAATGTTGAGAAAATTGGAATCTTAATATGAACAAATGGGGAAATTTTGGGATTTTGAAAACAGCTTCAATTCCACAGTTAGTTTTAGTTAATTAGTTAACCAGTTAACTCGTTATTTATCTATTAAGAGTAAAAATTCTCTTTGTCCTTTATATTTCATCAATTCCAATAATAAATAGTTACAAAAAAACCGTAGAATATCCTTGCATAACCCAAAAATTTTCTATATTATATGACCGAATTGAAAATGACGCGGAGTGGAGCAGCTGGTAGCTCGTTGGGCTCATAACCCAAAGGTCAGAGGTTCGAATCCTCTCTCCGCTACTAATGAAAGGTCTTGATTGAGACCTTTTTCATTTTATAAAAGTTTTTTTCAAACAAAACAATAATTTTTCTATTTGTTCATCAGAATGTTCGCTTGATAGAGCAAAACGAAAATAACCGTTTTTTGGACCATTGAAATATTTAATAAACGATGGATATATTTTATTTTCAATTAAAATATTTTTTAATATTTGATTTTGATTGTTATCTTCAAAATTTAGACCGATAACAGGTATTGGTGAAACGGTTACATTAAAACCAATTTCGTTCAATCGCTTTTTAAAAATTAAGGATCGCTTTTGTAGATCCAATATCATTTGCGGATTTTCTTTTAATATTTGTAATGATTTTATTGCGGCTTTACATAATGGAAGTGGAAAGGCAGAACTTCCGATATATACATTAGTATTTTTTATTTTTCTGATCAATTCTTTTTTCCCAACAACAAATCCACCATAAACACCAAATGCTTTACTTAATGTTCCAACTTGAATTAAATTATTTCGTGATAAATTAAAATGCTCCCAAGTGCCTTTACCGGTTTTTCCTAAAATTCCTACAGAATGAGCATCGTCTGAAATAACTTTTCCATTGAATTGTTCGGCTAATTTTAAATATTTATCTAATGGAGGAATATTACCGTTCATCGGCGATCCTACGCCTTCAGTGATTATTAATGGTCGTGTGTCAGATTTACAGTAAGTTTCCATTTTTGTTTTTAAATCGTTTGCGTCTAAACCTTTAAATTTAATTACTTTTTTATCCGTTAATTTTATGGCATCGAGAATACTTATGTGAATATTTTCGTCAACAAATATGATATCATATTCTGCATGAATGCTTTGTAATAGAGATATATTCGCAAGATAGCCGGTTGGTAACAATACGGCGGAATCAGCAGCAAAAAATTCAGCTAATTTATTTTCCAATTCAACATGCAGTGGATGATTTCCTGTTGTGCTACGAGAACCCCCACTGTTTATTCCAAAAACATTATTCGATCTATTTAATGCATTTATAATTTCAGGATGCCAAGATAAACGAAAATAATCATATCCACCCCAAAAGAGAATTTTTTTCGTATTCCATAAAATATATGTTTTATCTACTTGTTGTAAAATTGGTATTGTCATATTTTGCAATGATTAGTATAAAAAATACAACATTGTTACACAAATAAAAGGTATGGAGATGTTATCGTCAATAATTGGAATTATGCTTTCTCCGATAGTTGCAGTAGTAACGATCAGTAATGCCAGCCAAAAATTAATTTCAGGTAAAAATATAAAGAGAACCAATAATCCTACTACAATAAAAGCAATTGATCCTTCTATAGAATATTGTTTGTACCATTTATGTTTGCCGAAATTTATTCCTATAATAGCTGAGGCAGTATCACTAAAAGATAATATTATACAAGATGGTACAGCATATTCAAGTGGGAAAATATAAAAAATAAGATAAAAAGAGATCAAAAGCCAAGAGGCGCCGGTTAATTGTTTGTTTTCTATTTCAGCATCTCTCATGCTATGTGATGACAAGAACACGAATACTCTTTGAAGCATATTTGAATAACGACGCAAAAAGTCAATTATTAAAAACAAAATAGTACCAATACCGAAAATTAGCAACATTATATTAAAAATATTTTCATCGAAATATTTGAAGATCATTAAAAAAGCAAAAGGAATTAAAGCAGAAAAAACATGAGATAATTTTCTATTTGTTTCATTTCTTTTCATTTTAATATTTGATTTTAATTTTCTATAGAATTTGATGAAAACTTACTCACAACAAGATTAATCCGTTTTCTTGAATACAATTCTGTTCCGGGAGATATTGACTGCGAAAGTACTGTGTTTTCTAATAGATCATTACGAACGACTTCTGTAACTCTTCCCACTTCAAGACCGGCTCTTTTAATTTCGTTAATAGCGTCTCTTTTGCTCATATCAACTACATTTGGTACTTTCCACACATCAAGACCTAAGCTGACTTTTAATTTTACTTTTGTTCCGGGAAAAACTTTTTCCTCTGGTGGAACAGATTGCCAAAAGACAACATTCCTTGGTTTACTCGAATATCTATAATAAACAGTATCAATTACCATTCTTTGATTCTCTAATGTTATCCTTGAATTACGCAATGTGTGTCCGATAAGATTTGGGAATGGGATTTTTGCTCCGGTAGTACTCAGATCTAAGTAAACTCTTCTCTTCATTTTGACTTGTGATCCGGCATTTGGTCTTTGACCCAAAACAGTAAATGGATTTTTATTCCAAGCCGGTCTCATTTTGCCTCTCATAGGAATAAAACCCTCTCTTTTTAATAATGAAGCAGCTTCTTCCCAAGATAAGCCAGTAACATCTAATAATATTCTTTCTTCGCCTTTGTTTTCTATTGCCGGCATTATGATAAAATTAATAATTATAACGGAAATTATAAAAACGATGAAGAAAACACAAAGAAAAGAAAATATTCTGAACAATGTTGTTTTAATTTTTAAAAAATCCATATTTCAATACCTTTTTGCATATTCGTAATTTAGTGTTTTTTTAACATTACTGCAAATGAACCTTCACAAAAATGTAAATGCGGTAAAGTCTTAACAGCACCATTATCATCAATTATTTCTGGAGGAATTGTTTCACTATTAGCTTTTTTTATTTTAAAATCTTTGTGATATTCAAGAAAATCATTTATTATGTCCCAATTTTCATCATCCCCGATTGTGCAGGTGCTATAAATAATTGCTCCATTACTCTTTACATATTTAGAAATATTATGTAAAATATTCTTTTGTATGGAAATTAACTCTGTTATATCTTTTTCTTTTCTTCTCCAACGAAGATCTGGTTTTTTCCTAATTACACCTAAACCCGAACATGGAGCATCAATTAGAAAATGAGTAGCTTTTGGGAATTCAAAATTTTGCGCATCTGCAGTTTTATAATCAATATTTGATAAAGATAATCTTTTACCGTTCTTTTGGGTTTTTTTCAATCTGAATATGTCAATATCATAAGCTGATAACGGGATTTCTTCTGGTAAATTTTGTTTGAGATAAAAAAGTTTTCCGCCGGGTGCTGAACACACATCGACAACACTTTTTGGATTATCTTGTAATAGCAATTTTACGGGGAAACTTGTAGAAACATCTTGAATTGTTATCCAGCCATTTGTGAAAAAAGAATGTTTTAATATCGGTTGAAAAGAAGTTACTTCAATAAAATTATTATCATATTCATTTTCGTTTTTGAATATTTCCACCTCTTTCAATTCTGAAATTATTTCATCTCGTTTTTGAAGATTTACTATTCTTATCATTTGCAACGGGTTTTCATTGAAAATTCGTAACAATGATTCCACATCATTTTTAAAATCACTTTGTAATTTTTCTACTAACCATTCAGGAAAACTATATTTGACATTTAATGGAATATTTTCATCGTTTTTAAATTTTTCATAACTACCGTTTTCACGAAATTTAATTACTTTGCGTAAAATAGCATTTATAAATGATGTTGATTTTTTATCTAATTTTTTTGACATTTCCACAACCGAATGAACAGTTGCATAATCTTTCGTGTTGTTTAAAAATAGTAATTCATAGGTACCCATAAAGAGTAATATCTTTGTTTTTAATGATGGCGGTCTTTTATAAAATTTGTTCAGAATATATTCCAATTGTAGATGCCACTGGATAACACCAAAAATTATATTAGAAATAAATCGTTTTTCATTTTGTTCAAAATTTGTTTTTTCAAATGTAAAAATATGATCAATATATTTATTAGTTGAAAACCAAGTTTTTAATGTTTTATATATATGCAATCGTTGATTATTCATTGTCAATCCTTGCGAATTGTGAGATATCAAATCCATTCATAAAATCTACAACCGACATTTTTCTCTTTCCGGCAGATTGTACTACTATTGGTAAAATCATTCCATCTGTACATTCTATTCCAAATTGTTTTTTGTCTATGTTTTTTATTTCGCCGGATGTTGTATTTGATTCGGGAACAAATTTTGCTTCAATTATTTTCAATCTTATTCCGCCTAAGAAAATATATGTTCCCGGTGAAGGTGTAAATGCTCTGATTTGATCAATTATTTGTTTACCGTTTTTCTGGAAATTGAGTTTTCCCATTTCCGTTTTTATTTTTGGTGCTTTTGATGCGAGTTTTTCATCTTGCAAAATTGGCTTCAAATTATCGATATTTTCAATCGTTTCAATTATAGAATCGGCAGCGAGATATTTAAGTTTTTCGTACATTGTACCAACATTATCTTTTTGTAATATTGGAATTTTATTCTGTAACAATATCGTTCCCGTGTCAACCTTTTTGTCAATTTTAAAAGTTGTAACACCTGTCTCTGTTTCGCCGTTGTAGATTGCCCAGTGAATTGGAGCAGGTCCACGATATTTTGGCAAAATGGAAGCGTGAGCATTGATCGAGCCGTATTGTGGGATGCTAAAGATCTTTTTTGGAAGAATACGAAAAGCAACTACAATATAAATATCTGCTTTTAAATTTATTAGATCATTTTTAAATTGTTCGGATGATAATGAATTTGGTTGAAGAATTGGGATATTATTTTTTAAGGCATATTTCTTGACAGCAGAATATTTTACTTTTTGACCTCTTCCGCTCGCCTTGTCAGTGGCGGTAACTACTGCAGAAATTTGATGTTTGGAATTGAATAATTTATCTAATGTAGGAACAGCAAAATCGGGCGTTCCCATAAATATTATTTTCATTTTTACCTTTTAATATTTCCCTTCTTTGAGTATCGTTTCAACCATTTTTAGATAATTTTTTGCCGAACAGTATTCTGGAATTGAATTAGATGATCCGCCACACCAACCACCGTTTGGACTTGCTTTTTGCATAATGTCCCGTGTAAGTTTTTTAACATCTTCTGTGCTTCCACGCGAAAGAATGTCAACATCAATTCCGCCACACAAACATAGTTGATCACCATATCTGTTTTTTAATTCTTTTATATCCATTGAAATTGGTTCAATTGGATGCAATGCGGTTATTCCCAAATCAATTAATTCGTCGAGAACACTATACAAAACACCATCAGAATGATAAATAAAAGGTATGTCTCTCTTTTTCGCTAATGCTCCAATTTTTTTCATATATGGAAATAGAAGTTCTCTGTAAAAATCAGGACTGATCATCAATCCTGTAGAATAAGCAAGATCATCACTATACCACAATACTTTTACAAAATCCATATCTGCCATATTTTCGAACATACTCAAAATCAAATCGCCTATTTTTTTGAAAATGACTTTGACCAATTCCGGATCTTCATACATCAACATTGAGAATGTTTCAAATCCCATCATTTCCCAAGTCAATGTATAAATATCCCCATACTGACCGACGATTCCCATATCGTCCGGCATTAATTTATTTGCTTCTTCAAAACGCGAATAGTCAATATCTTCTTTTTTAGGCCATTTATATTTTTCAAATTCTTCCATAGATGTAATTACTCCACTATGTTCGGCTGACCATGCGCGATCCGAACCATCATTTATTGTACTGGTAGAACCCTGCTCCATATCAATATTTATTTTCGGTTGAACTTTCAGATAATCGTATCCCAAAGATCTCATAAAATTTATCTCTTTTTTGACAGTATCAATTGGTTCACCAGCAATCTCTTTGCGAATATCAGGATGAATTCCAAGTTCTATTAATGGAATGGAATCGCCTTTACGATTAAAAAGTGTTGCTTGAAAATTTTCAAAATTTGTCTTATGTAAATTGGAAAACATCTTTACTCCGATATTTTTTATTGCCAATTAATTTTTAATAATTTCTAATTATTCTTTGCGACCTTTGCGTGAATTCTTTAATTTTAAATCCCCATTACAGCTTTTGCCACTCTCACTGCTTGATTGGCATTTAGTGCATATCCATCGGCTCCGATTTCATTAGAGAACGCTTCCGAAACAGGAGCTCCACCAATAATAACTTTAGTATCTAAATCGCTGGCTTTAATCGCATCAATAACTTCCTTCATATTTTTCATAGTAACTGTGAGCAATGCAGACATTCCAATTATTGAACCGGGATTTTTTTCAGCTGCGTCCATAAATTTTTCTTTTGTAGTATCAACTCCAAGATCTATGACCTCGAATCCGGCTCCTTCCAGCATCATGCCAACTAAATTTTTACCAATATCATGCATGTCACCTTTGATAGTCCCGATAATGATCGTACCAATACTTTTTTGATTTTCTTTGAGAAGCAGTGGTTTTAATAGAACTAAACCGCCTTTCATTGCCTTCGCTGAAAAAAGCATTTCCGGAACAAAAATTTCTCCCTTTTCATATTTATCTCCAACCACACTCATGCTTGATATTAACGCTTCATTAAGGATCTTTCCAACAGATATCTTTTCGTCAATTGCTTTTTGAACTAATTCTTCTACACCTTCTTCTCCAGTTAAATCTTTCGGGAATCGTGATTTAGCATTTATATGTCCTCTGATCACACGATCTTTAATTTCATCAATAAGTTTCATCTAATTATCCTTTCTTTTTTCTTTTGAATATCATTAATTTTTCCATTGGCTCTTCTGTGCCATCTATTAACTTTTTAATATTTGAACGATGTGTAAAAATTATGAATATTGGTATAACCAAACTGAAATAAAATAAATAAGGATCAATATTCATATTCATAAAGAATTTCATTATTGATAATGAAAGTGGTAATGTAATAGATGCGAAAATTGAACCTAATGCAACATGTCCTGTAGTGAAAAGAGTGATAAGAAATATTACAAAACATATTGGAATAGATATTGGAAATAGAGCAAATAACATACCTGCAGCAGTAGCAACTCCTTTACCACCTCGAAATCCGGCAAAAATAGTAAAAGTGTGTCCCAAAATTGCCGACACACCGGCAAGTAACATTAGTAGATCGGCATCACCCGAACCGATTTTTGCAATCCAATAAGTTGTAGTGAAACCCTTAAAAATATCAACAATTGCAGTTATTAAACCTAACTTCCATCCTAATACACGAAATACATTTGTCGCCCCTGCATTTCCACTTCCATAATCTCGTATATCAATTCCCTTGGAAATTTTTCCAACTATAATTGAAGTTGGGAACGATCCGATTATATATGATAATATTATTACAATTGCTATTTCCATTTTTACCCCATTTTAATTTAGTATATTTTACAAAACATTTCTCATATTTACAAATGATTAATTGTTGATGACTATGAATTTTCAGATATTGAAATTGTAGAAGTAAATGGCTTACGTTAAATGTTTGCTAACACAAATAAATTATTATTAAATTTTTATCATTTTTACTTGACATTACATTTAATAATTATTATGTTTAATGTAGATAATAAAAAAAGAGGAGGAAAGAACAATGGCAGTAGAAAAAGCAATTGGATCTTCCAGCTTGGTCGAAGTTATAGACCGCATACTGGACAAAGGTATCGTAGTCGATGCCTGGGTTAGAATCTCACTAGTAGGTATTGAATTACTTGCTATTGAGGCAAGAATAGTGATTGCCTCAGTAGAGACCTACTTAAAGTATGCAGAAGCTATTGGGCTCACAGCATCAGCAGCATAAGTCAAAAGCAAATAGCTGATAATATTCAGTAGCTTATGACAAACTCACTGTAATGGTGAAAAAAA
>Ga0208902_1001331_pt1 | contig 11939 bp, 8 predicted proteins | sample AntAceMetag02UKH_FD_184767 | JGI IMG/M metagenome (GOLD analysis project Ga0208902, IMG submission 184767) | Saline lake microbial communities from Ace Lake, Antarctica - Antarctic Ace Lake Metagenome 02UKH (SPAdes) (version 2) | ecosystem: Environmental > Aquatic > Non-marine Saline and Alkaline...
CATCACTTACATTAACAGCTACAATATAATTTGCTCCCATATTTATTGCTACTTCAATAGGAAGATTGTCATATAATCCACCATCTGCCATAATAGTTGAATCCATTATTACCGGTTCAAATACAATTGGATAAGCCATTGATGCTCGCATAGCCTTCGCCAAAGATCCCTCAGAGAATACGACAGATTCCCTATTTACAATATCTGCACCAACACAACGAAATGGTATAGCAAGAGAATCAAAGTTTGAATTGGATTGACAATTCCCAGGCATTGTCCAATATGAGATAAAATCATTTATTCTTTGATCATTAAACAACCCGAATGGTTTTATTATTTTTTTCTCGTCTTTATCAATAAACAAATTGATCTGTCTCGGAAGATTATTAAGTCGATATTCAATTGGAATATCATTATCATTTATTTTATTATTAAAAATATCATCCAACTCCCCTGATTTAGAAATTTCTTCCATTTTTTTTATTGACATTCCCGAAACATATAAACCACCAACCAATGCGCCTACACTCGCTCCTGTAATACAGTATATTGGAATTTGATACTCTTCAAATGCTTTTAAAATACCAATATGAGAGATTCCTTTTGCACCTCCACCACCCAACACTAATCCTATCCTAATATCTTGTGCAAAAATATTTCCTATAAATATAATACAGATCAAAAGTTTTAATAATAATTTCTTCATTTGTATGTAAATTATAAAAAAAAATTAAAAATATCTAATGATTTTGTAAATATTGTTTTACCGGAGAGCAAAAAAGAAAGCAATAATTTTGTAATAATACCAAACGAATTATGAATTTTACTATATCCCCAAATTTTATTAATGTTTTGGCTCACTTGCGGCTATGGAGCGCCAGTGGAAAAATATCAGGTGCAGCCAATGGTTAGCCATTTTTGATTACACTATGTTATTATTATTAAACGATTTATATTTTTAATTTATCATACATCGAATTTGTCAAATGCTGAACTGCTTCCAACATTAAAGATTTGTCTGAAATATTTGCCATTAAAATCTTTTCTCTCAAGATTTTTTCTCGTTTAGAAATATAATCTTCAAAGTTGGAAAGACTTTTTAAAGATGTATAAGATTGACCGATATTAAAAATCAAAGAAGGAGAATCCTTTAACACACTTAAAGCACTTGCTATTGATCCTATTCCAGGTATAAAACCAAGAATACCAAGAGCGACAGAAGAAGAAACATTACCCAATTCTTTAATATCTGACTTAACTAATTTTTTTTGAAATTGAGATAACTCTTCTTCAAAAATTATATCGAATGTTTCTTTTAATTTTATTCTTATTTGTTCAAGTTCATTAATATTAAATAGTAATTTTGATGATTGGCTTTGCATTCCCAAAATTATTTTATTTATGAGAGAATCATATCTTTCCTGAAATCCTGCTTCTAATAGAGGTTTCCTTATCGTAAGAATATCTTGAAATGATAAAATATCAAGTATTTCTATTGGTATCATCTTCTTGTGCAAAGTTTCTAAAGCCATTTCAAAATATAACTTCCAAAGAATTTGTTCATCCGATAATTTTGTTCTGTTGTGGCTCAAATCCGCTAAATCATAATCAATATAATTTTCTTGCGGTAACGCACTCTCGCAGTTAACTACCCTTGCACCAGACATATGATATATAAGGTCTCGGAAATTTAATAGTAGTGCTCTATCATTCCTAGTAAAATTCTTAGCGATAGAATCAATTAATTCACGACTAAAGATGTCGACTGATTCAATCTCATTTATTATATTTTGAATTTCATCGTTAGAGACATTTTTTAATTGTCTCTTAATTAGAGAATTCTCATCTTTCAATTCCATTACAAATTGATTCTTAAACCAAGCTGAATTATCAACAAGATCCCATTTTACCGTTTGTTTTATATTATCACGATAGAACTTAATTACTGAATCTTTATTCTTTAAACGCTTTTTTACAAATAATTCTGAAATATCAGTTTTATCAGCTCTAAAAGCAGGTAAAATATATCCTTGATTTATTAAATAAGGATTATCTTTGAATATATTATAAGTAAACTCAGAAGTTAAGTGAGAAGCAGCACATACAATTTTTGATTTCAGTAAAAGCAGAATCTTTAACTTACGCTCAACTTCTGTTCTTAAGCGATCTAAGTTAGATGTGCGTTTTACTATTCTATAATCAAATGATGTAAAATAGGCTCTTGGGCCTAAAAATGTATTTGGTAATATTCTTTCCATTTTCTACTTATATTATCCGTATACAGGTGGTTTATAGTTATTTAGACCACTTATTAATTATTTTGTCAAATTCTACGTTAACCCATTTCTTCTTCCACTCTTGTAGATAATTTATATCTTTTGAAGATGGTTCAGGATTACATTCATCAATTTTCACAAGAGATGGCATTACTAACGAATCACCTATTAATATTGCTTCCCCAGAACTTAAAATTGGAAGTGATTCAGTTAATGGACCTAAACTATCAGGCAATAAACGCTTTACATAATTTTGATCTTCAGGATTGGTAAGACGCATTGCTATGAAGTTATTACATTGAGAAAAAATTGTTTCAGAAATTTCTGAAGGTCTTTGTGTCACTAATACAAGAGTTACACCATACTTTCTGCCTTCTTTAGCGATTCTTTCAATTGCAAAACGTGATGAGTTATATTTAGCTGATTGTATTTTGGGAACATATTTATGTGCTTCTTCATAAACGAGTAAAATAGGAGTCTTGTCTAGATTTTCATCTATTGTTCTTTTAAAATAATATCCATACTCAAAAATAAGACGAGAAATAAGCGATACTGTAATGCTTAAAACGTCAAAAGGAACACCACTTAAATCGATCAAAGTTAGATTGGCACATTTTTCATTTTGGTAACTCAATATTTGTTCAAGTGCTTTTTTAAAAGAGATTTCTTCAACTTCTTTACCCAAAAGAAAATTTAGCGTTTCATCAGTAATCTTATTTTTGATTCGTGAAATAAACTTCTCAAGCGTTCCATCATTATATGTTCCTTTATTTATTGAACTTCTTTTAACTTCTTCAAATTCAAACTCATTTTCAAAATAATAATCATACTTTTCTTCATCAGAAGAAAATTCTTGTGCACTTGATTTTATTTTAATCTCAGAAGGATTAGTATAATCTCGTGTCTCTTTACTCAAATTAATGATACAGTTTAATACTTGTTTGATTGAAAATTTAACTGGAGAATCAAATAATACTTTATCATCTTCATTTATCTTTTGTTTGTTTCGTGTAATTATTCTTCTTAAAAGAGAAACTTGATTATAAGCTTGAAATTCACCACTCTCAACAAACAATTCTTCAAGTTCTTCCCCATTCATTAACCAATATGGCAACACAAGATTGTCTGCACTTAATTGGTTTGCTGAAGGAAAAGCTGTATTATACTCACCATGTAAATCAAAAACGATAATGTGCGAATTGTTTAAACCTTCATAATTATTCTCTTTTTCTTTCGTTACTTTCTGTAGAATTGTGCCTAAAGTATAGGATTTCCCAGAACCTGTTGCACCAATAATAGAAATATGTTTATTAAAAAAACGATCCCCATCGACAGGAACTGTAATGGTCTCATCTTGAACAAGGCTTGAAAAAGAAAATATTTTTTCCTTTTTAATTTGGTTATAAATTTTTTGAATTTCTTCCTTTTTAGCGGGCTCTACTGATACTGGTGGAATCGCTATATTATTACCACCACGAGTAAATTCACTATCATTATCTAAAAAACCAATAGGTATAGCTTCAAGAATATACCTTCTTTCACTTTCATCTTCTCTTTTCTCAATTGAAAAATTTTCGATAATGGCTATGATAGCGCAATCTTCTGAATCAGAAATCCTTAAATAGGAACCCACAGAAAGTTTTTCACCAGCGACCTTGAAGTCTTCAATATTTTTAACTTCGATTTTAACCTTGTTTGGAAAAACACCTGTAACTATTGCATTTAATTCTTTTTCTTCGTCCATCATTGCTACCCCGTTATTTTAACAAATCATTCGACTAATTTGATTAGTTTCTTCAATTTGAATTTTAATATGTTTCTGGTCTATTTCAATCGAAACAGGTGAATCTATATAGAATTGATAAATTTCTCTTATTTTAATTTTTTCAAGGACTTTGTATAAATGATCAAAATCTACAATTTTAACATTCAATCGATCATTTGTTAATTCATTTTCAATAATTCGATCTAATCTAAACCTATCACCATTGAAAAAAGTGCCATCATTAAACATTATTCCTTGATCTATTAATTCTTGCTTGAGTTCAATCAATTTACCATTTTGTAGATTCAAGAAACATAAAATCGGTTGAGGTGATTTAGATAGTTTAAAATATTTTTTGCTTATACAATTCACAATTTTATTGATATCCACTAAATTCACATCCGGATGGCAATCTATAATAAATAATCTTTCAAAATTATTAATATTCGCTCTTTTGAATGTAAAAAAATCTTTTCTGATTATTTTTTCATATTTTTCTCTGCCTAAATATTTAGAATATGATGAATAAAAAATTGTTTTTTCAGCGTCTTCTATAAAAAATAACAAATCATTTTTTGAGATGTCTCTTTTGTCTTTAGTTTTTATAGATATATCAAATAATCTTGATCTAAAAATCGAATGATAAATTATAGCTTTATCATTTGAAGAAAGAGAAAATGAATTTTTTATTAAATTTATTAGCTCTTCAAATTGCTTTTCAAAATTATCCGAGAAATTTATTTGAAAGTTGTTTTTGAATTCCTTTTTAAGATAGTCAAGATATTCATCCTTCTTATCTCCCAAAATTTTATCAAGTTCAGTCAAACTTGGTTTATAAAGTTGCGGAGATTTGTTCTTAAAATAGCAATATAAACTAAACTTTTGACTTTTATCGTTTTTGAATAATTCGAGTAGTTGAATGACCGCATGTTTTATTTTACTGGGTGAATAATTTTGTGTCTCTTTATATTTTACTTGGATGGCATAATTATTAATGTTAACGTCTTGTGTTTTTTCAATACCAACTTTATTTTCAGGATTTCTTAATATCTCAATCAAAGATTTATCAAATTGATAGAGAAATCCTTTTATTGCATAATATCCGCCATCGTTACTACTCATATATATCCTTTAATTTTACTTTTAGCACCTAACATAAGATTAGGTGTACTAATGAAAATAGCAAAAGTTGCTCTTTATGACTACCTAATATTATGAGCCAATTATTTGTTAAAAGTTTATTATTATATGTATTATACATTTTATATCATTTACATATCTAATTTAAATGTGTAAATATTCGTTTTGTTACTATAACATTTTAATATAAATACTTAAAAACAAAATACCAACTGTTTTATTGATTTTTTTATAATAGTTTGGTTATGTGAAGTGAGTATGTTTAGGAGTACTTCACTTTCAAACTGCTACGATGTTTATTTATATTCATTTACTTTCAATTTACTTTTTCAACCCGCATTAAATATAGATATTGTTAGTATTTCGTTGCTTTTCTTCGTTGTATTGGTAGTACAAGCTCTTTTGCAATTTTTGGTTTGAGAAGAAGCACATGTAAATTACAAATATGCTTAATTTTGGGTTTGAATTCTTAATGATTTGTATATGTTCTTAATTTCTAGCATAGAATACTATAAATCACAAAATTAACATTTTATTTTTTCCATTCGTATTTTAAATCCCCACAACTGCATCTGATTTTCTTCTCTACAGAATCGTAATGTTTGATAGAAATAAACTTATTGCAATCACTACAAAAGAAATAATGAATTAGGTTTTTAACATCTTCCCATATTACTTCCAAATCTCCAATACTTTCTTGAAATTCATTGTCGTGTGATGTAGTGTTTCCTAAAAACATTGGTATTCCTTTCATTTTTGGAATTTCAGCTAAATCTTTGAGTTCTTTGCTTGCTTTTGACAGCTTACTTTGAACAGCATCGAGTAATTCCGCTGCCATTCGTTTTTCATTTATATTATTGTACCGGAAGGTAACCTTTGCCTCAATTTCAAATGCAATTATTTTTAGTTGTCTTTCAAGATATTTTCGGATTAAATTTCCAAGGTCGTTTATGTCTTTATTACTTAATTTTTCTTCAATTTGAGATTTGTAATCAACCAATGGAATTTGCAGTACTGTGCCATTTTCTTTGCTCCAATGTAAATCCTGCAACAGCCACCCTTTTGATTTAACTTCGGATGATATTAATTCGTAAAATTCCCTCTCATGGGTAAGCAACAAAATTTGGTAATTGTTGAATTTACTAGTCAACAATCTTGCAAATCTTGTCCTGTGTGGCCGGTCATAACTTGAAACAATATCATCAAGTATGAAAAAACTATTTTGTTTATTAAATGCTTTTACGGACGCTAAATAAAATGACAAACCCAGGCAATTAATATGGCTTCCACTGAGATAAGCAATAGGAGGCGATTTTGTTTCATCATAGAAATCGTATTCAATAGTAATTCCAACCAAATCATTATTACTATCTTTAAGTGGAACTAATTTTATATTTTCAACTTTTTCATTAGGATTCATTGATGTATAATAATCATTAATATCCTGTGAGAATATCTGAAGGAAAATATTTAATGCTTGTTCTTGTCGTTTAATAAAATCGGCAAAAAGAGCTTCAAATGTGAGTTGTTGTTTCCGTAAAACAGCCTCTTCCTTTATTATTTTGTTGTATTGTCCATAAGCTTGTTTAGCCAGCGAAAGTTTCGTATGAATAAGTAGTTTAGGATTTTTCTTTTGGCTCTCGCTAAGAGCTTTTGCCAAATATTTCGAATCATCCGCAATTTTTTGGATATTTGATTTTTTAAGGATTAGAGTAATAGCTTCTAATATTTTATCTTCGGACAAAATGTTCTTCTTAAGTTCTTCATTATATTTATCCAAAGAAGAAATTATTTTAGTGGTTTGCTCTTGAAGTTTTGCATTTTCTTCTTTCTTGAACAGTTTTTCTGAAATTAATGCATTCAAAACATCAGTATTCGATTGTATTTTTTGCAGTAAATCTTTAGCTTGTTGCTCTACTTTTTCTTTTTCTTCTTTAAGTTCTTCAAGTTCCTCAATCCTTTGATTAATATCCAGAATCAATTCTGTTTTATTTTTTTCTTGCTGGCAAAGAGGACAGTAGTCTCCATTTATTATATCACTTTGTAATAGTTTTTGTCCTTCTATTAGAAGTTTAAGAATTTGAAGTTTTTCAACCTTTTCTTTTTCCTTTTTTAGGTCAGCAACAGAATTATAGTAAGCCTCATAATCAGTATTTATACTGTCAATGTTTCCGATAATTTCTAATAGGTTTTCATTAACCTTGCTGTGAAAATTTATTTTTTCAATTATTTCTCTGTCTTCTTTACTTTCAATTTCTTTTAGAACTTCTTTAATGTTCTTGTAACTCTTTATTTCAATTTTAAGTTTTAAGGGTTTAATTAGTTCATTTGCAACCTCAAAGAAATGTTGAGCCGAAGTAATATTTTGACCAAAATTTCCAATGATTATAGATTGTTGGATACCTTTTTTGTTGTCGTATTGTGCTGCTCTTATATTACGCGCAATTCTACCAGCATTTTTTCGTAATAAATCTCTTATCACCCCAACCTGCTTAAATCCAATGATACCTTGCAGTTTGTCTAACTTTTCCTTTTTTGTGGCAATAATAAAAGTCACCAAATCTTTGTATCTCAAAATTAAATTCTCTGATTGTGAGGCAATAAGTAGTTTATTAAACTCAACACTTGTATTGGTCTGGGTAGTTCTTAATGTACTATTAATAATTTTCTGTGACGAGAGTTCTGGTTTACTGTATTCAATTTTAATAAATGCATCTTTTGAGCTTTGTAAGAATAAATTCCTTAATGCTCCTTTACCTTTTGTTGCTCCTGTTTCTTCACTAACTAAATGACCAACCCTGTCATAATAAAACCATTCAAATGCATCAGTAATTGAACTTTTTCCAGAACCATTATCACCATACAAAAGGATTGACTTTTTTTTAAGATTTAAAATAAGTGGGTTTTTTATCCCTCTTATTCCGGTAATATTTATAGAGTTTATCTTATTCATCTGCTTTTTTTGTTGGGTTTAATTCTTCTAGAACCAAGGCTTCCAATGCATTCTGAATATTTTTATCGGTGAGTTTTTCTTCATTATACAATGAAACTAATGCATCAACAGTCTTTTCATCCACCTTGTCAATATTGTAGATTTCTGAAAAGAACTCTTCAATTACATCTTTGCCACTTTTTATTTCTTTACTCATATTATTGTTACTCAAAATATCTCCAGTCAATATTAAACGATGTCTCCAAAATTTTATTAAGGATTTCAAATCCGGATTTATTGTTGCAGATTGGGTAAACTCCATATTTCTTTACAAAGTCAAGAATGAAGTAACTTTCGAGATCTTCAACTCTGTATACCCAGAAACTCCTCAACATTTCAAAATTTATATAAGTGAAATACAATTGCTCAACATTTCGATAGTTCACTAATCCGATGTTTTTTGATTTTCCATCAAAATGTCCGGTCAATCTACTCCCAATACTATTTGTTTTCTTTTCACTCATTCCGATATAAAGAAGTCGTGATTTTTTAAACGGATAATTAATCTTTGTCTTTTTAGTAAAAATGAAATATAATCCAGTCAGTCCAACAAGTGGTTTGATGCTTTGCATTTCAAATGACTTTCTTTCGTCAAAGTATATTTTTAGTTCTTTCGTCATTTTCGTGCGTTAGTAAAATTTAGCTCTTTTGGTCTTCTCAGCGTCTGGCTTGTGCATCGACAAAAACCAAGTGTGCCTATATAAGGTGGCTTATTAAGCATGGCATACAACATATATGTATGTATATTGTTCTTATTTCTATTATATCTTATCATTTTATATCATTTACATATCTAATTTAAATGTGTAAATATCCGTTTTGTTACTATAACATTTTAATATATACACTTAAAAACCAAATACCAAATATTTTATTGAATTATTTTGTAAAATAGTTTAGTTATATGCCGTTTCTCGTTAGAACATGGCATATAGCCTTCGTTATCGATTGGATTTTGGAGTTCGTCTATCATCCTTAAACCTTTTTTATTAACGGTTAGTCATAAGCGGTGGCGGGCCCCTTGGCAAGAACGTAATGCATGCCCCAGCTGAAGCCGTCCGACTTGATGCCGTTGTTAGATGAAATTTTATCTTATGACAACATCAAACTCAAGTAAATATACGAGTGTTTACTCTTGTTTTTTCCACCAATTATAAAACGGAAGTAATTCTTTAAGTAACACTGTTTTGTTTATATCCAAGATAATTTCAGTATTTAAGTTTTCTTCGTTCACTTCGCGTATAAATTGGCGACAGTTACCGCACGGTGGAATAACAAAAACACTTTCATCTGCATCTTTCCAGACAGCTACAATCTTTTTTATTTTATATTCGCCATCTGTGATCATTGAACCAATCGCATTACGCTCTGCACAAATAGTGTTGGAGCCAACGTCAGCAGATATACCGACATAAACTTCATTTTTGTCAGATATTAAAGCACAGCCAACATCTCCAAATAATCCGTTTTTTGTTTTTCTGGTTTTGACCACAGACGTTGCTTTTATAATCAATTCTTCATTTGTCATACTATTTTTATTCCTTTGCTATTGTTTCATCTAACATAAGATCAGGTGTACTAATGAAAATACCAAATATTTTATTGATTTTTTTATAATAGTTTGGTTATGCGTAGTGAGTATATTTCGAAGCACTTCACTTTCAAACTGCTATATTGTTAATTACTTCTAATTACTGACTACTTCATTGATCTTATCATTAACCACCGATTCAATTTTCCCAATCGCAATTCGTTCTTGTTTTAGAGAATCTCGTTCTCTGATAGTAACTGTATTATCATCTAATGATTGGTGATCCACGGTAATACAAAAAGGCGTTCCTGCTTCATCCTGTCTTCTATATCTTTTACCGATAGAACCCCCATCGTCATAAACTGATGGAATTTTAAATTTAAGCTCATCAAATATTTTACGAGCTATTTCCGGCATTCCTTGCTTATTGAACAGTGGAAAGATCGCAACTTTTATCGGTGCAATTTCGGGTGAAAATCTCATAACTATTCTGTCATTTTCTTCATCTTCCCAGTAAGAATCTGCTAAAATTGTTAAAACTGTTCTATCTATTCCGGCTGATGTCTCAATAACCGCTGGAATGATTTTCTCTCCACGATTCTGTTGATCAACATAATATAATTTTTTACCACTATTTTTTATGTGTTGAGTAAGATCGAATGTTCCCCTATCTGCAATTCCCTCTAATTCGGAAAAGCCAAAAGGAAACTCGTATTCTATATCATAACAAGCAGTAGAATAATGAGCCAATTCATCTTCACCATGTGGACGTAATCGTAATTTTTCAGGATTGATCCCTAACGATCTATACCAATTCAAACGCTCATTTTTCCAATATTCCAACCATTTATCATTTTCACCGGGACGAATAAAAAATTCCATCTCCATCTGTTCAAATTCTCTCGTTCGAAAAATAAAATTTCCGGTAGTAATCTCATTACGAAAAGCTTTACCGATTTGAGCAATCCCAAAAGGTAATTTTACTCTGTTTGATGAAGTGATATTATTGAAATTAATAAATATTCCCTGTGCTGTTTCCGGACGCAAATAAATTTCTTGAGATGATTCTTCCGTAGAACCAAGTGTTGTTTTGAACATCAAATTAAATTGTTTCGGTTCACTTAATTCACCATTACATTCCGGACAATGAGTGGTATTTTCAGGTAAATTATCAACTCGATATCTCTTGTGACATTTTTTACATTCTACCATCGGATCGTGAAAATTTTCCACATGACCTGATGCTTCCCAAACCTTCGGATGCATTAATATTGCTGAATCCATTCCCAAAATATTTTCACGTGCAGTTACAATATTTTTCCACCAATGATCTTTAATATTTCTTTTTAACTCAACCCCCAAAGGGCCATAATCATATACAGCATTAATACTACCATAAATTTCACTACTTTGAAATAATATTCCTCTTCTTCTGGAAAGTGAAATAATTTTTCCGATCACCGGGTTAGTTTTTACTTTCTTTTTTGCCATTTTTTACCTTTTTTGCCATTTAATTTTTTATCAATAATTTCTTTACATTTTTCTATCGTTATCTTTTCCGCATCTATAGTTTTTGGTATTTTGTAATTCTTTTTATTAAATGAAATGTAGGGACCGTATATTCCATTTATAATTGTCATTCCTTCATTTACAAATTCTTTTAAAATGTTTTTTCTTTTCTGTTTTCTGCTTTCTTCAATTATTTCAATTGCTCTTTTATTATCAATCGAATCCGGTGTGTCAGGTTTTTTGATCGAAGCAAACTTTGAATTGTGTCTAATATAAGGACCATATTTCCCGAAACCAACAACCATTTCTTTCCCTTCATAATTCCCTATTTTGCGAGGAAATTTAAGCAATCTTAAAGCTTCTTCAAGCGTGATTGAATTTAATGACTGTTTTTTATTTATTTTTGCAAAGTCGGGTTTTTCTTCACCTTTTGATTCACCTCTCTGAATTACTGGACCATACCTGGCAATTTTTGCATAAATATTTTTTCCTGATTCCGGATCTTTTCCCAATCGCCGTTTACCTTTATGTTTATCCGCTTTTTTTTCTGTCTCTGCGACTTTTGCATGAAAAGGTTGGTAGAATTCTTTTAGCATATCTTGCCATTTCAATTTACCTTCTGCAATTTTATCAAAATCATCTTCAATATGAGCTGTGAAATTATAATTTAAAATATCTTTGAAATATTTTAACAAGAATTCATTTACAACAATTCCAATATCTGTA
>Ga0208902_1001333_pt1 | contig 11933 bp, 7 predicted proteins | sample AntAceMetag02UKH_FD_184767 | JGI IMG/M metagenome (GOLD analysis project Ga0208902, IMG submission 184767) | Saline lake microbial communities from Ace Lake, Antarctica - Antarctic Ace Lake Metagenome 02UKH (SPAdes) (version 2) | ecosystem: Environmental > Aquatic > Non-marine Saline and Alkaline...
TATCATTCGGTTTATTGATAATGTTTTCATCTTTGGCAAATGAATCGATATTTATTACCAATATCTGAATATTATTATTTGTAGCAAATGAACGCAAATTAGAAACTTTTCTGGAATCATAAACTTCGAAATTTACAGGAGTTTTATCATACAGGTTTTGGAAATGCTCATTTGTTATTTGCAGATTTTTGATCACACCTTCACGAATGGCAACACTCGGAACAACTATCACAAATTTCTTGAATCCATAATTCTTGTTTAGTTCATAAATCGTTCGCAAGTAAACATAAGTTTTACCTGTTCCTGTTTCCATCTCTATTGAAAAGTGCATTCCATCTAATTTTTCAGAAACAGGTTTTATCTCATTTTGCTTTTGAACGGATTGCAGGTTTTTCAGGATTTGCTCATCATTCAAAACGATTCTATTACCTACACCTGTTTCAGAAAATTGCATATTTGTATCGGAAAATGTAAAATCCAGTTCGCTTTGATTTAACGGCTGTCCTTCAAATAAATCTACGATGGATTTTATGGCATCAAGTTGGAAGGATTGGTTGGGGTCGAATTGGAGGATCATTATGAATACCTAAACAATTAAAAAAGATTTAATTTTTTGTTGTAAATATTCTGTGTTTTTTGTTTTGATCTCACATTGCCAGACTACTAAAATTTTCCAGCCAAGTTCTTTCAATTTATGATAATTTTCTTTATCTCTTTTTACATTTCCCAAAATCTTTTTTCCCCAGAATTCTTTATTTGTTTCCGGTAATTTACCTCGTGTACAATTGTGGTGATGCCAAAAACATCCGTTTACAAAAATGACTTTTTTATATTTAGGGAAAACTAGATCAGGTTTCCCGGGTAAATCTTTTCTATGTAAACGATAACGATAACCAAGAGAAAAGATTAATTTTCGAATAAATAACTCTTGCTTTGAATTCTTAGGTCCAATTTTTTTCATTATAGCGGAACGTTTATTTGAAGAAAAAATATCAGTCATTTAGATAAACTTTCAAATGATTATAAATATTTTTTGATTGTATTTCGCTAAATTTGGGAGGTAAAGCATTCCCAATCAAAAGTGCTAATGATGTTTTTGATATATCAGTGGGAAACTTATAATTTATTGGAAAAGTTTGTAATAATGCAGCTTCTCGTGCTGAAATACAACGATTTTCTTCGGGATGTAGAAATCGACCTTTCGAGGGATTTAAACATCCTCCTGTGATTGTTGAAGATACTTTATCCCATCTTAAACGACCGTAAATATCATTGAAACCTACATTCCTCTTTTTATGACACTTTAGTATATATCTTTTAGGTAAGTCGTTTCTACTACCGCCATCTTGAGGAATTCTTTTTATCATATTTTGGATTCTCTTTGTATGGTGAGCTACAATCTTATGAGTCGGATCTTCAGTTTGATCTATGGATTCTAATGAACCTATCGCATCTCTAACATTAATAATTTCTTCATTTCCATTGGGTATTATTATTTTCCCTAATTTTGATCCAATTAATACAAGTCGTTTTCTTCTCTGTGGCACTTTATAATTTTTTACATTTACTACTTTATAATCTATATGGTAATTCAATTCAATAAGTTCTTTAACAAGTTTTTTAAAAAGATAATAATTTATAATCCCCGGAACATTTTCAAGCATAACAGCTAAAGGATTTAATTCTTTTACATACTTTAAAAAATCCATAATTAATTTATTTCTTTCATCGTGGCGGCTATACTTTTTATTTTTTCTTCTAATCGCTGAAAATCCCTGGCAAGGTGGACAACCTGCAAGTAAATGAAGTTGTGTTCCATTAATTTCGTTCTTTAATTCTCTCAAAACAGTTATATCTCTAATGTCCTTAATGATTAAATTAATTTCCGGATGATTTAATGCATAGCATTTTGCAGCATCTTCATCAATCTCAACTGCAGCAATTACATTAAAACCTGCTTGTTTTAATCCTTCAGTTAAACCACCACAACCGGAGTATAAATCTATAGCATTGAATTTTAACATATTATTATAGACTCTGTAATCTTGGATCTCTCGGATTTCTTAATTTCAATAAATTTAAATAATCTTCCCATTGTTTTAAAGCTTGCATAATTAGAGTATTCCAGGTCATAATAAAAATTTGATCTTTTTCAAGTTGAGCGATTCGAACTTTTATTGCTTCAAAATCTTTATAATTGTCGGCTATAATATAAGATGCTTCAAGTCTATCTATGGGATTAGCTGTTTCCCTTTCTATAGCATTTCGGATATCAATTGTATAATAATTAATTCTATCTAAATGATCTCGATTCAATTCAAGACCTGGTCTCATAAATTCAATTAATAATAAATTTGATCCAGAAGAAAGAGTCAAATCAACTCTTCCATTAAAAGGTTCATATTTAAGATTCTTCGTTCCTGCATAATCAATTATTTTTTTTACAGATCTTTCCTTTTTGAAATGTTCCCATTTTGGATGAATAATCCAAGGATGTTTATATATGTAGTCCCTGACTTTGTTTTCAAGTTGCTTTTTTTCAACTCTTAGTTTTAATTCTCCAATTGTAACGATTTTTGTTTTCACTGATTCAGCGATATTCAACGCAGTTAAAACATCAGCTTCAGAAAGAATTTCAATTAACTTTGCTTCATCAAAACTTTCAGTTTCAGATATTTCATAAATTAGTTCTTTAAGTCTGCCTGTTTCCCAAGAGGTTAGGACAGCGTTACACCAATCATGGAAACGATCTTTACCTAAACGTGAAAATGAAGCAATTTTTGTTAATACAGATTTTACAGTTTTTCGCTCATGTAAAGGTAAAATATCTAATCTTTCTTTAAAACCTGAGATTCTATTTTCAAGTTCTTGTAATCTTTTTTGTGATCTTCTATCTTTCCATAATTGAGCAAGGTATTTTATCCTCTTAATACCCCATGCTTGAATTTTTTTACCTATTTCAGTTTGTAAGTTTATCCTTTGTCTTTCTGTAGAAATTAAATTAAATTCACCTTCATCAATAAAATCCATTATTACTTGGCCAGTCATATATTCCAGAGCATTTTGACCTGAAATACCACCAGATAAATCAAAGAAAAATGGTTTTTGTGCAATTTTCCCTCGAGAAAATATTGATATACCTCTCAAATATTCAGATTTTATAGTATCCTCGTAGAAACCTATACGCCATAATATTTCATAACCTTCAATAATTTCCTTGCCCCAACCATTTTCGTTTATCTCTGTTAGTTGAATCTTTGTATATTCCCCAGTAGATAAATCATTAGGAAATGAAAATTCCATTTCATCGGAAAAATTTTTCGGTAATTCTGCACCATTAATTCTAATAATAAAATCATCGCACATCTGGGGCAGAAGAAATCTACTACTTAATTCAGTAATAAAAGTTTCAATTTCAATATTGATATTAACCTTTAATTCTGTAAGTTCAATAATAGTAAAATGCTTTTTTCTCTTATTTTCATCTGGATCATATGATTTTATTAATTTAATTTCTTTTTTACCTTTGTTCTCTTCATCAGATTTTAGTATTTTGTCCAAATCCATTAAAAATTTTGTTTCTTCACCATTCTCTTCTGAAATTGTTTCAATTGAAATTTTGTTGGCAATACCAAATCCCGCAAATTTTCCAATACCTTTTCTTCCTAATACTGGCCTTTTTTTATTTTTTGATAAATCTGTTCCCATATCTTGACGTCTATCTCTACCTACTTGTAAATAATAGTCCTGACATTCATTAAATGACATACCGTTACCATTATCGTTTATAGATATTTTAAAGTTTTCTTGATTTATAATTATATCAACTTCTTCAGCATCAGCATCCCATGAATTTGCAATTAATTCTGATACTACTGCAACAGGTTTTTGATACATTTTTATTCCAAGATGATCAATAATCTTTGGTTGTATTATTAATTCAAGTTTCTTTTCACTCATTACTTATCTCCTTGTTTTACCTCAAACCACCTTAAACTCAACCCCTGCATCTTTCATTTGCAGGTTTATGTTGGTTTCATTCTTTTTCATATATCATCAATTCTCTGCTCTTCAATAAGTTCTCGCTCATATTTAAGCTCTTTAATCAGTTCATCTTCCGTCGGTAAATAAAGCAGATATTTGGAAGAAAACAACTGTCTATTCTCCTTCAAAACAGAATATTTTACAACTGCTTCGTTTTTTTCGGAACAGAGTATTATACCGATTGTCGGGTTGTCATCTTTAATTTTATATTTATCTTCAAACATCCGAACATACATATCCATTTGCCCAATATCTTGATGAGTAAGTTTACCGATTTTCAAGTCTATCAAAACAAAACATTTCAGGATATAATTATAGAAAACCATATCTATGTAGAAGTATTCATTTTCAGCAGTAATTCTCTTCTGCCGATCCACAAAGCAAAAACCTTTGCCGAGTTCTAAAAGAAATTCCTGCAGTTTATCAATAAGTGCTTGCTCTAATTCAGATTCACGATAAGAAGCTCGATCTTTCAAATTTAGAAACTCCAATACAACAGGATCTTTCAAGATATTTTCCGGTTTGAACTTTGCTGTTTTTTCTTCTGCTTCTCTGATAACCGGCTCTTTATCTTTGCTGGATAAAATCCTTTCATAGTAAAAGGAATTTATCTGACGTTCTAATGCTCTTGTGCTCCAGTTGCAATCTACAGCTTCATTCATATACCATTCACGTGCTTTGGGATTTTCTACTCTTATCAGTAGCTTGTAATGAGTCCAGGATAATTCGCTCCGCAATGCGGAGTGTTTTGCTCTCAACTCGTTATTACCATTTACCAATTCAGTATGAGTTAAGTGTTGTTTCTTTGTTTTCTCCAATTTGCTCCGCAGTGCAGAGCGAATTGAAAAGCAGTTGTAAAATTGCCGCATATTCCTTAAGCTTTGTTCGGAAAATCCTTTTCCAAAATCTGTTGTTAGTTTCTTTGATAATTCTTTTATCAAATATGAACCATATTTCGCTTTATCTTTTCCCTTTTGCTCTTCCTCCACAATTATCTTTCCGATATTCCAATAGGCTTGCACCATCACGAAATTTACAGTTCGATAAACCTTGGAACGGGCATTATCAAGAATACTTCGGATGGTTGAATATGTTTTATTTATGTTTGAAATTTCTTTATTCATACTCACACAACCTTAAACTCAATCCCCGCATCTTTCATCTGCAGGATCGTATTGGTTTTTAATTGATCGCTACCTTCAAAAAGTTTATCGAGTGTTATCACTTTAAAAGGTTTTGTTTCAATAATATTTTTTACAATTTCTTCATTTATTTTCGATAATGCAATCACCAATTCGTTTTCATTAATGAGATAATAACACACCCCGTCTCCCGACAAGTCGGAATCCACCCCTCTTCCGCCTTTGCGACGCTCCGGAGCGACAAGCGAGAGGGGAATTTTCTCTATTTTACAATTCATATCTATCCCGGATTTCAACAGCAATTCATAAAGCATATTTTCTTCGATTGATCCTTCTTTTACCGGATTTACAAATGCAAGAAGTTGTTTTTCTAATTCTTCACCGGTTTCAAATTTATCTCCACGCCAGATCTTGAAATTGGATTCCTGTAGCTTGAAAACTTTAAAACCTAAATCCTGCTTATTTTCTTCAAAGTTCAATTTTTCTCTTTGTTCATCTTCTATCTTCTTTATTACTCTGCGGATTCGTTCTTTGCCGATGTCTGCTATTGTTTCGTAGCCGGCTTTAAATGCTTCGGATTTTTCATCTGTTTTTTCTGGAAGCTGAACCATTATGAATTTACGGTTTCCATAAACTTGTGCTGAGCCAGTCGAAGCATTTTCTTTGTTTAGATCGAGAACTGCACTGGCAGTTGTGGAAGAACCTGAGAAGAGGTCTAAAATGATATCATTAGAGAATGTAAAATATGAGGAAATATGTTTAATTAGTTCAGTAGGTTTTGGAAATTCAAATACTTCTTTTTGCTCAAAAAAAGATTTAATTTCATTAGAACCATAATTTGGAATATTTTTATTATCTATTATAGAACTAATAATTTTAAATTTTCTTTCTTTTCTATATCTTGGAAGTCCTTTTCTATTAAAATAAATTTCTAACCATTTTTGACCTTTGTAATCAAATGTTTGTTTATTAGAATCTTTGTTTTTAAAGAATTGTTCAATCTGATTTCGGTAAGGAAACGCACCTCTTAATGTAACATCATTAACTAAAATTCCATTTTCAAATTTCATTTCATCTGATATAATTTCTAAATTAACTTCATCTCCAACTTTTTTTGTAAAAGCGATGTTCTCTTTACCTTCAATTTTACAACCAGCTTTAAAAGTAATATTACAATCAGGGTTCCCCGGATTGGGTTTATTAAAACAATAATGTTCTAATTTTTCTAATCTTTCTGGAAAATTTAAACCATAAACGGATTTTACTAATTCTGCTTTTCTCCCATAAGCGAGAATATATTCGTGATTTTTTACAATTTTATTAAAACCTTTAGTGCTACCTTTATTAACCCAAATCAATGAACCCCTATCAAGAGTGTTTTCTTCCCCAAAAATCTCATTCATTATCATCCGCAAATTATGCACTTCATTATCATCAATAGAAACAAAAATAACGCCATCATCTCGAAGCAGGTTTCGGGCAAGGAACAAACGCGGATACATCATTGTCAGCCAGTTGGAATGGTAATGTCCGCTTTCTTTAGAATTTTTGCGATACAGGTTTTCGTTTGTTAAAAATCCTTCTTCATCTTTTTCACCGGAACGGAGCAGATAGTCATTTTTCTTTTCGGCAAATTTGTCGTTATAAATAAAATCGTTTCCTGTATTATACGGCGGATCGATGTAGATCATTTTAATTTTGCCGTAATATGCTTTCTGCAGAACTTTCAACACTTTCAGGTTTTCACCTTCAATAAAAATATTTCCGGTTTCACCAAAATTAACAGATTCATCTTTATCGGGAATTAAAGTAGAAGTTGTTTGAGTTTGTATTGCTCTAAAAGCATCAGATTTTCCTGCCCAATTCAGAACATATCTTTCATCAGAAAAATTAATCTCATCCCCAAAAGTTGATTTCAATTTCTCCCAATCAATTTTATTTTCAGTAAATGCTTCAGGAAAAATTTCTTTGAGCTTTTGTAACTTTTCTTCTGTTATATTAAGTGATTTTCCATTCATTCTATTTTAATCTCTTATTTTTTTATCTATTTATTTACAATAAATAAATTAATAAAATAAACCGACAATTGCAATCAATATTATAAATACTTGGTTAATAAATAATAATCATTATTTTTCACAATTTCAATTTATAAATATTCAAAACAAATATTAACCGTTTCAACGGTTTTTTTAGTGAGCCCTTGTATATAATGAAATATATGAAATCACCGCAAATTCTTTTTTGACTGTTTCTGTGCATTATTATTGCCGATTAAAATATTTATTTATTATCTTCCCAAATTAACCAATTAACCAATTAACTAATTAACCAATTAACCAATCGTATTGGGGCGTGAAATCTTTTTTGCGACTTTATTACTTATCACACTTAGTAAAACCACATAGAACACAAAACTCACAACCATTTTCAAATTTCAGTCCTCTGCCATTACATTCCGGACAAATTTTAAAATTCTCATTAATATTGCTTTGGTCAATTTCATCTTCTAATTCGGTTACAATAGGAAGATCCATTTGTTTAGGTTGTTTTGTCAGTTCAATAATTTTTTCTTCCACGAAAAATCTTTCAATAACATCAGCTACTTCCGAATAGAAAGATTGAATATATTTTCCATTTTTAAAATAACCGCCGTTTGGGTCATAGATGCTTCTTAATTCCTCTAATATAAAATGCGGATCACTTGCCCTTCTGAAGATAGCAGAAATAAGACGAGTTAAAACAGCATATTCTGCCGCATGTGTAAGGTCTTTGGAATTGATAAAAATCTCAATCGGTCGTTTTTTACCTGTTTCTATAACATAACTAAGTGTAACATACACATTAAATTTTACGAACGGGCTTTTAATTTTATAGACCTTGGCATTAACCACATCCGGCCGTTTTAATTTTAATGAATTACCGGGTTTATTTTCTAATTTTGGTTTTTTTATAATCTCCCGAATTGGGTGGTTTTTATTCAACTTTAACATTACACCACCTCAATATCGCTAGAATTATTAATTCCCATTTTTAGAAAATAGTGGAATGGTGTTGTCAATGTTCCATCTGGTAATTTCATTATTTCATCACCGGAGAATTCCACTTCTTCATCCTGTGATACTTTCATTTTGAAAAATTTTTCTTTGTATTCTTGAAATTTTGACTTTGACTTCTCTTTTTCTTGTGTCAAAATTGGAAATCTACTTCCATCTCGATAGATCGTTATTCCTTTTAATCCATGTTTCCAAGCATCTAAATAGATAGTGGATATTTTTTCCGGCTCAACTTCTTCCGGTAAGTTTATAGTTGAAGATATAGAATGATCAACAAAATTTTGACATATAGATTGAATTTGAATCCGTTTTTCATAAGATATTTCGTAAGCGGTTTTAAAAAATGATTTGGGTAGAATTTTTTTCAGCTCAGCCATTCCCAAATTTGCTTCAAATTTGTCAGCTAAATTATTTTTATCAATATATGCTCTCACAGTTGAATGGAATACCTTAAAAAATTTATTATTAAATGATTCCGATCTTCTGGTATAATAAAGAGCAAAAACCGGCTCAATGCCACCGCTTACACCTATATAATTTTTATTGTTATATTCAAAACTTTTAACAATATTGCTGATCGTTCCTGTTGGTGCAATTGAGGTTAAAGCGATGTTGCGTAATCCATGCTTTTTTATATGATTTTTTACTTCGTCGGATAATGCTTCTTGAAAAAAGGCTCCTTTTGAATATTTTTCATAGACAAAAATATCAGATTGTGACTTCTCTTTTGCTAATTTTGAAGATGCTAAATATGCATTATTGTTGATGAATTCCATTACACTTTCAATGGTTTTTATTCCCTTGTTCGAATCATAATCCATATCTAATTGATACAACATATCTGCTATTCCCATGATTCCGATACCAAGTCGTCTTGTCTCTTTTGCAGATTTCTTTTGCTTTTCTAACGGGTTTAATGACTCATTCCAAGTGATGACATTATCAAGAAATCGAACTAAATTATATGTGGAATTTTTCAATTCATCCCAATTGATTTCCGCATCTTTTGTGAATCCATTGATCACAAATCTGGAGAGATTTAACGAACCCAAATTACATGCACCGCCATCTTCAAGTGGAACTTCCGCACACGGATTTGTTGAAATTATCGGTCTGTCTAAATAATTGGATGGTGAATATTTGCTCATCTTTGTCCAAAATATCAATCCGGGCTCGGCCGTTTTATAATTTGATTCTATTATTAAATCCCATATTTCACTTGCTTTGACAATTTGTCTGATCTCTCCGGTAGGTTCGGAACCAAAATATAATAAGAAATCACCGGAGTATTTTATTGCAAATTCCCAATCGTCATTTCCGACATCAACTAACAAATCTCCGTAAACATCTCGTTTGAATGTATCGTTCAAATCACTATATGAAATTGATTTTGAATAATCTTTTATTAACCAATTATTTAAATTTGAAAAATCATCAAATGTTTTATATATCTCATATTCGGAAATATCCTTGTTAGGCATTCCCTGCGAATACAAATGTTTTTTTGATTGGTAAGCTTTCAATAATTTTGTTTTATTTAATTTTTTGTAAACAAGTATTTGATTATATGGATATTTTTTCTCCTCTTCCACTGATTGCAAAAATTCATCCGATACCTTTACGGAAGTATTTGCAAATCTTACTTGATTATTTTCTACAACATGTTTTTCAATTTCCTTTATCTGATCTTCGGAAAATTTCTCTGACCATTTGCATTGTTCTAAAATTTGATTTGATACCCAATTCGGCTCTGACTTTATTTTAAGAAAATTAAAAATATCCGGATGTTTTACATCTATTGTCAACATTAAAGCACCGCGTCTGCCGGATTGCCCGATCAATCCGGTTGTCATTGAAAACAATTCCATAAATGAAACGGCACCGGTTGAACTGTCAGCGGCGTTATGTACAATAGAATTTTTGGGACGCAGAGGAGAAATGTCAACTCCAATTCCACCACCGTAGGAATATGTTCTTGCACACTCTGATGCGGTTTTATAAATTGATTCAATATCGTCGCCCTTTATTTCGGTAACAAAACAATTTGCCAATGTTTTTAATCTATAAATATCACCGGCACCGGCTAATACTCTTCCACCTGGTAACCAAAAACCATTGTAAAGATCATTGTAGAATTTTTCAGCCCATTTCATTTGACTTTTTGCAGAAGGTTCTTGTGAAGCGATAAACGACGCAATTCTTAAAAACACATCTTCCGGTCTTTCCTCAATATAATTTCCCTTTATATCTTTTAAATAATATTTGTTTTTATAAATATTTTGCGATAATTCATGAGAATTAAGATAATCTTTGTTGATTGGCAATTCGCCATTTTCTCTTTTGTCTAATAATTGAAAATAAATTCGCTTATAGGTATTAATATTTTTATTGCCAACGATTTTAGCAAGTTTCCCTTTGTGAGTGAACATTTTTTTGAAAGAGTGTAACTTGTTGTCCATATTAATTCCCATAAATTATTGTAATCACTTGTTAATTATCAATTTCCTTAAAAAACCACTATATGTTGTGATTAATATAAACCAATACTACAACATACATATTCTAATGTCAATGAAATTTTTTTAAAAATTTTGCATATTTACAAAAAATCAAATTATTGAAACAATAAAACATGCTAAGCATCTAGATTTGGCATGTTAAATAAAATTAATTGTTTTCTTAAAAATAAATAGAAAAAATTAATGAAATTATCTTAATGAATGTATATATGTGAAATTAGATGATTGTGTAATATTTAATTTTCAAAACACGATAACTTTGAAGTAAATATTAACTCTTGGTGTTACCGCTATTTCACTTATTTTCTATATATATTACTTTTTAATTTAAGAACAAGGAACACCGATTAACGATCTTAGATTTTTTTACTAATATTGATTTATTTCTGCTTTTAGATTATGTTTCGAATAATTTCGTACAATGAATTATTTTCAAACAAACAAAAGTTTATTCATTTTATCATACTTCCTAAATCAAAAATCGTTAATCCTTGTTCGATATTCAATTCTTTTATCATTTACTTGAAGATAACGATCCTATATACCAACCCATTATTTTACTGAATTCTTCACCTTCTGTAAATCCGATTTTTTTATATCTGATAATACCATTTTTATCAATAATAAATAGACTTGGAATTCCCCTTACACCAAAGGAATTGGCCGTATCATTATCATAAAAAATAGGAATCGTATATTTATTTTTTTCTATGAATGGAATAACCTTTTCTTTTTCCTTGTCGGTTGAAATAGCTATAATTTGAACTTCATTATCGGTAGAATATTCATTCACTAATTCATTTAAATGTGGGAATTCTCTTATACAAGGTCCACACCAAGTTGCCCAAAAATCAACGATCAAAATTTTCCCGGCAAATTCTTCCGAGCTAACAAAATTACCATTGATGGATTCTATTTTAAAAGATGGCATTGGCTCGGCTAATTTTTTTGATAAAAGTTCTGTCTTTAATTTCGATCTTCCGCCTTGTACTGCCTCTTCGATTATTGATTTTATTTCTACGTCTGAATATGCTAAATTTTTTGCATAAACTCGTAAGCTATCTTTCGCATTTTCACTTCCGGTAGTCATTCTTAATGCAGAAATCGTCGATTCAAGTGCTTGTTGATATCTATTCATTTTATTAAGAAGTGAAGCATAATTCAAAAGGATT
>Ga0208902_1001339_pt1 | contig 11910 bp, 12 predicted proteins | sample AntAceMetag02UKH_FD_184767 | JGI IMG/M metagenome (GOLD analysis project Ga0208902, IMG submission 184767) | Saline lake microbial communities from Ace Lake, Antarctica - Antarctic Ace Lake Metagenome 02UKH (SPAdes) (version 2) | ecosystem: Environmental > Aquatic > Non-marine Saline and...
TCATTTAAAATCAAAGGTAAATACACCTTTTCTAATGAAACAGGTAATAATTGCTCTTTTCCCGGCAATAGCTGCCTCGATACACTTCTTCGGAATAAGAGCTGTTATCCTTATTGCAAATTGTATATTTAGTGCCATGATCACTGAAAGAATAATTTTGTTTCTGGGCAAAAAATCTTCGACACTAAATGATTATAGCGCAGCGGTAACCGGCTTGCTTCTGGCTCTAACTCTTCCGCCTTCAGTACCCTGGTATGTTGCCAGCTTAGGTTCAATAGTTGCCATTAGCATAGGAAAGCATATTTTTGGCGGATTAGGGGCAAATATCTTTAATCCGGCTTTAATCGGTAGGGCCTTCCTTATGGCTGCCTATCCTAGAATACTTACTACTTTTATAAACCCGAGTTCAGTTGATGCGATAAGCTCGGCTACACCATTGGTCTTGAGAAAATTTAGCCAAGTAATAACGCCGACTACAGCCTTATTCTTTGGTAAGGTTTCAGGAAGCTTAGGTGAGACCTCGGCAATCTGTTTAATCATCGGAGGAATATATCTTTTAATAAGAAAAATTGCTGGTTGGCGTATTCCTTTAAGTTTACTACTGACTACAACGATTACCTCAGCAATCTTCTTTATTTTTAATCCTAGCTGGGGATCAGTCTGGTTCCATTTATTCGGCGGCGGTTTATTACTAGGAGCTTTTTTTATGGCTACTGACCCAGCCACCACCCCAACTACTAAGCGAGGAAGGTATATATTCGGTATTGGTTGCGGCCTACTGATAATGATAATAAGATATTTCAGTGGATTACCTGAAGGTGTTATGTATTCAATTCTTTTTATGAACGCCCTAACACCTTTAATTAATCGTTATACAAAACCGAGGAGGTTTGGAACGTGAGGGAAGTAGTTAAGATAACCTCTGTACTAACTTCGGTTTGCCTTATCTGTGCACTCTTACTCTCAGTTGTTTACGGATTGGCTAATACCAAAATTGAGAAAAACAAGGAAAAGCAAGTAGAGGAAGCTCTAACTACTCTAGCTCCCCAAGCAGCAGAAATAAAAGTAATCACTATTGAGGAAGAGATAATCTATAAACTCTTCGATCAAAAGAAAAACTTAATCGGCTACGGCTTTATCGCATCAGGCCAAGGCTATCAGGGCAAAATAAAGATGCTAGTAGTTAGTGACCCGTCTCTGCATTATTTAAAAGGTATCGAAGTTGTAGAATCTTTAGAGACACCGGGACTGGGAGCAAAAATTCAGGAATCAGCCTTTAAAAAGCAATTTAAAGATTTAGATATTAGTAACGAGATAAGCTACACAAAAGGTGATATAGAAAAGAAAAGCCAGATAAAAGCAATCACTGGAGCAACAGTTTCCTCGCGAGCAGTAGTAAATACTTTGAATAAGCGAATTAAAAGAATCCGGGAACTTATCGATAGTAATTAGTTTTAAGAAGAGTAAAGATGGAAAAAACAAAGTTTATATTCGCAATTTTAATTTTATGTGCTGTAGTCTATGCTAACTCACTTAATGGTGGGTTTATTTCTGATGATATTGCCACAATTCGGGACAATCCTAATATAGGTAACTTATCAAGTGTCCACAGTTTAGGTGACTTAGTTAACTGGACTAGTTACAAAATATCTGGCTTGGATACCTTCGCTTATCATCTAAGTAATCTTATTATTCATGGAATATGTTCAGTCCTAGTCTTCTTCTTCTTATCAAGTTTTTTTGGTTGTTGGCCCGGCTTCCTAGCCACTCTTCTTTTTGCTTGTCACCCTGTACATGCTGAAACAGTTACCTGGATTTCAGGAAATCCCTATTCAATCGCAGCTACTCTTCTTTTTGCTTCATTCATTCTTTATCGGCGAGCTACTCGAGAAAACAAGCTAAGACCGGTAGTTTATATGTTTTCAATTCTTCTTTGTAATCCTTTTCACACCAACTGGTACTTGGGGCTCTATCCTTTAGTAATCATACTCTATGACGTTACCTATAGACAGGTAAAGAAAAATTGGAAATACTGGATACCTTATATTTTAATTGTCACAACTTGGTTCATTAAAAAAAGTGTGGCGATATCTGATCGGATAGAAATATTGCGTACTCCGACGATAATCGGAACCAATAATCCGATTTACAAATTAGTTTACTCTTTCTTTGCTCATCTGCAGCTACTTCTTTGGCCAGCTCAACTGACTCTTTATCACGAGCCGGCCAGGATTACTCAACAATTACTCTTTGTTGAATTATCCGCATTATTGATAGCTCTTTGTTTTCTACCTCTTTTATTTAAACGGTCGAAGGAACTCTTTTTTGGTTTAGGTATATTCGTCTTATTCTTGGCTCCAACTTATAGTCCGGTTTTAATCAGCTGGACTCTGGCCGAGCGATACCTTTATATTCCTTCTGTAGGATTTTTCATGCTTATTGCTTTTTTGATAAAAAAATACAGCCAAACCCCAAAAGCAAAAAACATAGTCCTTGTAGTGATAATGTTGCTGGTTGGTGCTTTTTCAACCCGGACAATTATTCGTAACCAAGATTGGAGAGATCGGGAAACTTTTTGGCGAGCAACAGTCAAAGCCTCACCGGAAAGTTGTAAGGCCCATAACAATATGGGAGATATTTACTCAATTGAAGGAAATTTAGAAATGGCAGCCTGGTCATTTAAGCATGCAACCGAGCTTAATCCTAATTATGCTGAGGGGTTTCATAATCTTGCTTTTACTTACACAAAAACCAAACAATATGACAAAGCAATCAAATACTATAAAAAATCAATATCACTAGATCCGACTCTGCTTCAGTCATATCAAAATCTCAGCGCTATTTATCTAAGCAGAGGAGAAACCGGTTTAGCCAAAAAATACCTTCAGGAAGCTTTAAGACTTGCACCTACGGATGCAGATATAACAAAAAACATTAAGGAAATATTAAATAAGATAAAATAAATGAGAAATTTTATTAAAGGTTTATGGAAAGAACATCCAGTATTTCGCCAACTCCTTGGTATGTGCCCGGCCTTAGCTGTTACCACTTCAGCTATAAACGGTATCTCTATGGGTTTGGCGGTAGTTTTTGTTTTATTTTTCTCTTCGCTAGTGGTTTCGTTAATTAAAAAAATAGTTCCTCATCAGGTGAGGATTGCAGTTTACACCGTAATCATCGCGACCTTTGTTACAATCGTTGATTTATTCCTCAAGGCTCAATTTCCCGAAATTAGCCGAGCGCTTGGCCCTTACGTTCCCCTGATTATTGTTAATTGTATTATTCTTGGCCGCTGTGAAGCTTTTGCTTCGAAAAATAATATTGCAAATTCTTTGCGCGATGCTTTAGGCATGGGTATTGGTTTTACCTGGGGGTTATTTATCTTAGGTTCAGTCCGGGAAATTCTTGGAGCCGGATGTATCTTAGGAATAAGAATACTACCGGCGAATTACAACCCTTTAATCATAATGATTCTTCCGGCCGGAGCATTCTTGGTTTTAGGTTTTTTAGTAGCTATAATGAATAAAATTGAAGAATAGAAAATGAAAGATTTAATTTTAATATTTATCTCAACACTGTTAATAAACAATCTTGTTCTTTCTTACTTCTTGGGAATCTGTCCCTTCTTAGGAGTCTCCGGTAAAATCGAATCAGCCTTTGGCATGGGCATGGCTGTTACCTTCGTGATGACCTTAGCTACTAGCATTGGTTGGCTTATCTATAATCTCATCTTAGTTAAGTTTGGTTTATTTTACCTTGAGTATGTAGTCTTTATACTGGTAATTGCCTCACTAGTTCAAATTGTCGAAATGTTTATAAGAAAGTACTCCAGCTCTCTCTATCAATCGCTGGGAATATACTTACCGTTAATTACTACCAATTGTGCAATTCTCGGTTCAGCTTTATTTATGGTAACTAGAAATTACCGCTTCTTGGAAGCTGTCGTCTTTGGCTTCTCAGGTGGCTTAGGATTTTCTTTGGTTTTATTAATTATGGCTGGAATTCGTGAAGAAATTCACTACGTTACCATACCTCGAGTATTTCAAGGGGCAGCCTTAACTTTAATTACTGCCGGTTTACTTGCCCTTATATTTATGGGCTTTGCCGGATTAATCGCATCATAAAATGGAACAAATTTTAATCCCAATATTAGTCTTAGGTTTAACTGGTTTTGCCTTTTCTCTGCTTTTAGCTTTGCTAAGCAAAAAATTAAAAGTAGAGGAGGATCCCCGAACCGCGAAGATCTTAGAATTACTTCCGGGGTTAAATTGTGGAGCTTGCGGATTTAGCGGTTGTCGTGCCTACGCTGAGGCGGTAGTTAATGGAAAGAATGTCTTCTCTGGTTGTCTTCCCGCCGGAGACCAAGCTAATAAACAGATAGCTGAAACTCTCGACTTAACAAGTTCTATCTCAGCCCACAAGCAAACAGCTATATGCCACTGTGGTGCAAAAGAAGGGGAGAAAAAAGCTTCATCAAGATATCTTGGACCCAACACCTGCAAAGCTGCTCACTTAATTGGCGGAGCAATTGATTGTGCTTATGGATGTCTTGGTTTTGGCGATTGCATCGAAGTCTGTCCGGTTGGCGCTATAACTTTAAAACAAGGATTAATTCATGTCGATATTGAAAAATGCGGTGGCTGTGAAAAATGCGTACAAGCTTGTCCGCGTAACCTATTTGAAATTGTTCCAATTGAAAAAGGTCTCACTTTTTACAATATTGCCTGCGCTAACAAAGACACAGCTCTTGAGGTAAAGAAAGTTTGCAGCAAAGGTTGCATTAGCTGCACTGTTTGTACAAAAGTCGAGAATTCTCCATATCGTATGAAAGATAATCTCTCAGCAATTGATTATACAAAAGAAAATACTCAGGAAACTTTAGAAGCCGGTAAAAATAAGTGCCCAACAAAGTGTATTGTTAAATTAGACCATAAACCACAGACCATAGACCATAGACTGTAGACTTAAAGATGACAAATTACAAATAAGGTTGAACCTTAAGTGTAAAGATGGGATACAGAAACAAAGTTATTAGCGCTGGAGAGATTTATCACGTTACTCAACGTGCACCAGGGAAAGAAAAACTTTTTGTAGAAGACAGCGATTATCTTAACATGCTATCTTCTCTAAAAGATTGGGTTAAAGAATTTGATCTAACTATTTTTTCCTTTTGTTTTATGCCAAATCATTATCATATCCTTTTAAAAATAAACAAGCCTAACCTTTCCAAAGCTATGCAGTGTTTAAATACTTCATATGGGATGCGTTTTAATAAAAAATATCAGAGAAAAGGCCATGTTTTCTGCGGTGTTTATAGAGCATCAATATGCTTAGACGATATGCATTTTATCGGAAGCTCATTTTATATTCATCTTAATCCTCAAAAGGCAAGAATAGTGGAAGACGCTTTAGATTACCGCTGGTCATCGGTAAATCTTTATAATAATCCGGAAATTAAAAGTTTTGTAAAAAATGATTTAATCCTAGGAATAATCAATAATGACCTTAGAAAGGCAGCGTTACTTTACAAAGATATGCTGAAGGAATATTCTTATGTGAAGTACGAAAACATCATAGAAAATCCAAAAGCAGGAATAAATTTTGCCAAGGGAATATTTAAAAGTTTATCAAAAACTTTGCAAAACAGAAATATCAAAAAAGATTTCATAGGTGCTGAGATAAATTTAGATGATATGATAGCGGAATTTAAGAAAAAGGAACAAAAAAAAACGCCCGAGGAAAAAAAAGGCTTAATTTATTTAGTAGAACAATTGAAGAGTAGAGGATACAATGTGACAGAGAGAGCAAAAATATTGAATGTTAGTCGTCAGGCTTTATATAGCCTGACAAATAAGGTTGAACCTTAAGTGTAAGGAGACAGAGTCTAAAAGATGTTTAAAGAAATTGTTAATGTCCTCGAAGCTTGGAACGATAAAGTTAAGGTACAGTTTACCAAGAAGGAAATGTGTTCCTGTTGTAAGCTCTCTGATCTCTGTGGCATGGGCACTGAGATTTTAACTTTAGACAATCCTCAGTTTAGCTTAAAAACTGGAGATAATATTGAAGTTGGAATTGAAGAAAAAAAGACCCTTCAAGCCAGCTTGATAATGTTTTTAATACCAGCACTACTTTTTGTGTCTAGTCTGGTTTTCTTTAAAAATTACGGCGAAGCTTTAAGTTTTTTTCTTGCTATCTTAGGGCTTTGCACCTATTATGTAATTGCTAAGTTTCTTTTAAGAAAAAAGAGTAAGGAATTTAATCTAAAAATTCTGCGAAAAATATAAACTAATGTCAGCTAAAAAAAATATTGCAATATTAGCCTCAGGAAACGGAACAAATTTCCAGGCTTTGGCCAAGGCTATAAAGAAGCAAAAACTAAAAGCCCGGATAAAACTCTTGGTTACCGACAAAAGAAATTCTTTTGTACGCAAACGGGCTAAAAATTTAGACATAAAAGATGTGTTCGTTAATCCTAAGGAATTTAAATCCGACTTGGAATTTGATAAAAGTATCGTTAAGATTCTAAAAAAAGAAAAAATTGATTTGGTAATCCTAGCCGGCTACATGAAAATCATCTCTCCCTTTTTTGTAAAAAGTTTTAGTAATAAGATTTTAAATATCCATCCGGCAATACTGCCAGCCTTTAAGGGAACAAGGTCTATTTCCAGGGCATTTAAATATGGCTGCAAAGTAACCGGGGTAACAGTTCATTTTATTGATGAAAAGGTTGACCACGGACCGATAATATTACAAGAAACTGTAGAAATAAAAAAGGGGATGAGCCGGGAAAAACTCGAAAAAAAAATCCACAAACTCGAGCATAAACTGTACCCTCAAGCCTTAAAGCTTATCTTGGACAAAAAGGTAAAGGTATCGGGGAGAGATGTTAAAATTATTTAGATTAATGTTTCTTGGGCTCTGCGTTTTTTCCTTAGGTGTATCTTTAGGTTTTGCCGCTCCCTTAGGAATCGGTGAAAAAGTAATTGAAGTTAAGGTTGATAAGAAAAAAGTCGATACCGGTGAAATCTTTATTTACAGGATAATAGTCCAGGGAAACCTTAAATCAGAAGCTCAATTAAAATTGCCGGAGTTTAAAGACCTCAGAATCGTCTCTCAAAGCCAATCCCGAAACCAATCGGTAAAATCAGGCCTAAGAAAAACAACGATTAATTTCACCTACCATATTTTTGCCCCTAAGGCCGGTGTCTATACTATTGAACCGGTCACTCTCGAGAGTAAGGACAGCAAATATCAAAGCCGAACAATCACCATAAAAGTTAAAGGTAAACCTTTAAAAGAAAAGATGAAAATCCTACCTTACATTGAAAAGGGAACCAGCCTCTAGGGGAATAGAGTTATGCTTTCGGGGGTATAGATTTCGACATCACCGGTTAAAAGATTGTTTATCTCTATCTCAGCAATATCTCCTGAAGAGTCGTAGATATCTAAAGTTTTCTTTGTGATTGTTCTAACCTGATCAAAAAAGTTAATCGAGTCTTCTTGAGGTTTTGCAGTTTTAATATCAAAACTCACCTTTAGATTGTTAGCCCAATAGTGAGTTGAAATAGAAGCCTTAATATTTTTTTCAAGATTTTGACGTACCAAGTAAGCAATAAACTCGCCCATAGAAATGTCATATTCCTGTATATGGTCACCATTTAAGTCACCAAGAGCACTCGGATTTAGAAATGAAAGGAAAACTACTCTTTTCTCACGCTCTTTAAGTGAAATAAAACCCATGTCAAACTTTATCATATCAGGAATATAGCCGATAGTGTAAGTATCCAGCCCTGTTCCCTTTACACTTGAAATCAAAAGACAGTAAAGCTTAGGGGGATTATTCATACTCAAAAAAACCCGACCTAAAGCATGAAAAATCTTTACCCGAGAACTTTGAGCCTGTTTATTCCATTGACCATCTTGATCAACTAATTTTTCAAATGGCCCATAAATCCAAAGAGTCTCACCTGAAAACCTAACCTTAACATCAAGGTTAAACTCATCCTTACAAATATTTCGTATTGCTTCTTTAATATTCTTGCGTGAATATGTAGAGGAAATCGTGCAAGACGGGAGAAAAATTACAATGACACTAACTAGGAGGATTTTGAGAGCGTTCTTTACCATGCTTTTTAAATATTTCTACAATCTCATCGTATTCAAGCTCACCCTTGGTCAATAACTCTTTTGCGAAATACTCTAAGAGTTCTTTCTCGCTGTTTAATATTTCACTTACCTCAATAAGAGAAAGGTTTAATATTTTCTGCACATCCTTATCAATATTTCTTTTGGTCTCTTCTGAAAGAAGTGAAGCTTGAGGATAAGCTGATGTTGGCATTAAAGCATCAAAATTACCTAAGATGCCACTCTCTCCCATACCATAGCGATAAACCATGTCATGAGCTAAGCCTAAGGCAGCTTTAAAATCACTGGACACACCTGAGCTAGTACTTCCAAATTTTGTTTTCTCAGCTGCATATCCGCCTAAAAAGGTCTTAATGTTAGCTATAAACCACTCTCTTGACGGGGCATAAATCTCTTCCTTGGGTCTGCGGCCAACATAGCCTAAAGCTCCTCGATGGGGGATAATTGAAGCCTTAATAACATCATCGGTAGGATGAGTAAGATAAGCAATAATAGCATGGCCGGATTCATGGTAAGCGGTCCATTCTTTTTCTTTTTCGCTTAAGACAATCTGGCTCTTTAAACCAAAGACTACCCGATCATAAGCCTGAGAAAGGTCCTTATAAGTAATCTTTCCCCGTTTATTACGAATTACAATTAAAGAAGCCTCACGTATCATATTGGCAATATCAGCTGGAGAAAAACCCACTGTTCTCTTTGCTAAAATATCATTGTCAATTTCAGGATCAGATTGAGCCTTACTTAAGTAATACTTAAATAATTTATTTCGATCTTCAAGACCAGGTTTGCTAACATAAATTTTGCGATCAAATCGGCCAGCCCGCATAAGAGCCGAGTCTAGCTCATTCTCTCCAACATTAGTAGCAGCAATAATTACAATATTATTTTCGGTTTGACGTAAACCATCCATATCAGTAAGAAGCTGGTTTACTGTAGCATTGTATGACATTCCGCCACCTAAACCCGAAACTCCAACCCGTGGTCGAGCTATAGTATCAATCTCATCAATAAATATAAGACAGCCGCCATGAAGATCTGCTAAAGTTCTGGCTTCTTTAAATAAAGACTTTATGCGCGCCGCGCCCATACCTACAAACATACCCATGAACTCACTTCCAACAGTTGCCAGAAAGGGTAGACCGGTTTCAGTAGCAACCGCTTTAGCTAAATAAGTCTTGCCACAACCGGGAGGACCAACCATAAGTATCCCTTTGATGATCTTTCCGCCAACCTGTTTAAGCTGAGCTCGATCTTTAATTAAACTTATTACCTCAGCTACTTCTCGCTTAGCTGACTCCATTCCAACCACATCAGACCAGTTTACATTTACGCTAGCGGTTTTTATTCTCTTCTGGCCCATCTTATTCAGGCCGCCGCCAAACATAAACCAATAGTGAAAGCCCATGTATATGCTAGCAAAGGCAATAGCGGTAATTATAGCCATAAACATCTGAAAAGGAATGCTAGCTAGAGTAGTCCGTTTATAGAATGATTCTAATCCGATAAATTGTTGGACTCCAATAACAAGTAAGAGGATCACTCCCGAGACAAGAATAAGCAGTAGGGTAATAAGAACAATCTTTAGCCAGTGTAGTTTAATCAGTTTTACTAATGTTTTGCCAGTCATAAGAACACTCAACCTAAAATATCACATATTTTCGTTTTTGTCTATAACATCTTCGGGAGAGAACAGTTTTCAGTTTCATAATACACACTATAAAGTAGAGAACCGTCCCCGCTTACAGTATTTTTAAAACAAATTGACACAAGAAAGAATAAAAGCTAAAATAAAAGTTTGTTAGCGATATCTTATGATTTCCGATAGCAGTATTAATAAAAGTGGAGGTATCCAATGAATAATAAGCCGATTTTAAAAGGTTTAGTTTTGGCTGCGGCAATGGGGACAGTTTTAGTTTTTTGCGGTTTATCCTGTTTTGCCGAACAAATCACCATCACCACCTATTACCCTGCCCCCTTTGGAGTATACAAGGAATTAAAACTGCAACCTAATATTTCCCCCTCTACTTGTGATGCCAATAATGAGGGAGCGATGTATTATGATAATACTGCTAATGAGGTTATGGTTTGCAGAGAAATAGCTATCTTTACTTATAACTGGGAATCAATAGGAGGTTGGTGGACAAGTAATGACGGAACAAATATTTTTAACACCAATACCGATAATGTCGGCATCGGCACGGCGAATCCGCAGGCAATGCTTGATGTAAGTTCAATAACGAGCGCTTTTTTACCGCCAAGGATGACCACTGCGCAAAGGGATGCTATATCTCCAAGCGTAGAAGGAATGATGGTGTACAATAATGACGAGCAGAGAATGGAATACTACAACAGTTCGGCTTGGCTGCCTGTTGGAGCCGGAGCCATCAATGTTGACAGCGGTAGTTATACCGGTGATAATACATATGGCAAAAAGATACTTACGCAGCTGGATGGTAAGCCACGTTTTGTAATAGTTGCTAAAACGGATGGCGGTAAGCCTGCGTGGTTTTGTACAAATACTATGGTTAGCCCGAGAAGTAGAAAATTTGGCGATAATGCGGGCAATAGCAGTATCATAGAACTTGGAGTAGAAAGCGGCAAAGGTTATTTTAAGGTAGGTACGGCGGAGGGAGTGAATAAGAACGGAAAAGGTTACACATATATAGCAATTTATTAGTGATTGAGGGGGACGGTTTTCAACCTTACAGTGTGTCCTATCAAGCAGAGAATCGTCCCCCAAAAAATAACTTGCCAAAGCTACTTTCTATGCTATACTCCAGCTTATGGATTTTGAATCAAAAACTCCAGATGAAATTATACAAAGCCTGAAGAAAAAGTTTAATTTCCTCAAACCTCAGGGTGCTGGCTTACCTTTAATAGCAGGAATTTTCCTGGTTATTTTTCTTCTAAAAGGTGCCTTCTACACTATCCAGCCCAGCGAAGTAGGGGTAATCTTGCGTTTCGGCAAATTCATAAAAACTACCGCACCTGGCCTTCATTTTAAGATACCACTAGGAATCGAGAAAGCAATTCCGGTACCGGTAGAGAAAATTTATACCAGTGAGTTTGGTTTTCGAACTCAATCATCAGGTATAAAATCCGTATATAGTCAAAAATCATACAATGATGAATCATTAATGCTTACCGGAGACTTAAACGTCCTGGATTTAGAGTGGATTGTCCAATTTAAAATACAAGACCCATTCATGACCTTATTTAATGTTCGTAACGTTGATAAAACAATACGAGATATTTCAGAATCAGTAATGCGCAGAATTGTTGGTAATCACGCTTTCAATGAGGTTCTTACCACCAAGCGTATCGACATAAACAACCAGGCCCAAGAAGAGATGCAAGAAATTCTTGATTCCTACGGAGTTGGAATTCAAATTGTTAAAATCAAATTACAGGATGTCAACCCCCCTAAACAAGTAAAACCAGCTTTTAACGAAGTAAACCAAGCAAAGCAAGAAAGGGAAAAATTAAAAAACCAAGCTTGGGAAGTCTATAACCAAAAGATACCTGAAGCTAAAGGTGAGGCCTTAAAAAGAGTTAAGGAAGCCGAGGGGTATGCCCTTGAGAAAATTAACAGAGCCGAAGGTGATGCTAAAAGATTTCTTCTTCTCTACGAAGAATATGCTCAGGCTAAAGAAGTAACTTCAAGACGTCTTTATTTAGAACAAATGCAAGATATTTTAACTAAGGCTGGTAAAAAATATATAGTCGATCCTAAAGAAAAAGGGATTTTACCCTTGTTAAGGCTAG
>Ga0208902_1001347_pt1 | contig 11843 bp, 10 predicted proteins | sample AntAceMetag02UKH_FD_184767 | JGI IMG/M metagenome (GOLD analysis project Ga0208902, IMG submission 184767) | Saline lake microbial communities from Ace Lake, Antarctica - Antarctic Ace Lake Metagenome 02UKH (SPAdes) (version 2) | ecosystem: Environmental > Aquatic > Non-marine Saline and...
ACTGGCGTCCGGTGTAGTTCCTGTTGCTATCATGGTATCATCTTTGAGGATATCAACAAAGTAGATGTTGCCTTCCTCGATAGGCTTAAAGGAGGCGGTGAGTGAACCGGAGACCATACCAAGATCCATCGTTTGTGTGCCCATGCCGGACTCTGGTTGTGAGACGCCGTTGAGGATATATTGACCTTCCCAAGAACCGGGGGAAACTACCCGGATTTGAATGCTGCCCGGCACGGGGGTGGATGATGCAGAAACGATGTTAGTGCCACCTGAGGTGGTTCCGGCATCGCTGCTGGTGCTCCCACTGGTGGTACTTCCGCCACCTTCCGGAAGTGAGATGGCAGGAAGCCCTCCGGAGAGGAGGACAAAACCGATGATGGCAACCACAGCGACGATCACCACAGGAATGATAATCTTCTTTTTATCCATGCCAGCGCTTTCATCATGGTGTCCGAAAGGATCGGCATTCTTCGGTTTCCGCGGTGCCTTCTCTTTCTTCTGGCGTGGCTCGCGTGGTGCCTTCGGCGGTTTTGGAGGGCGTGGTGCTTTTACCTTCTTCTCCCGCGGTGCTTTCTCTTTTCTCTGTCTGGGTTCACGTGGAGCCCGTTCCCTTCGGCTACGGCTGTTTGCCGGAGGCTGCTGATAATAGCCCTGTTCATCAGCCATGGAAACAGGACGGGGGGGCTGACTCTGTGGAGCCTGTGGAGGATACCCCGGCTGCTGTGGCGGTGCCTGTCCAAACGGCGGGGCGGCGATCTGGTTCCCGCAGCGGTTGCAGAAGCGGGCTCCGGGAGGTAACTGATTGCCACAGGTGGGGCATACGGTCCCAAGGGCGCCCGGCGCAGGTGATGCGACGGGTTGCTGATAGTGGGGCGCTGGTTGTTGCGCAACCGGTGGAGGTGTTGGAACGGGTGCTGGCGCCGGTGTTGCGATTGAGGGATTTACCAGATGGCGGAGTTCGCCGACCCAGCGGTCCCGTTCGTTCTCGCGTGAGCTGTCGGTCTGGTCAAAATGGAGGAGAAGGCGCCCCTCTTTACTGTCAGGCAGAGCAATTACGAGTTCGATGGCAGGGTTGCCCTTCTCGTCTGCTGAGGGCCTGAAGCGCTTCACACTGGTGAGCAGAAACTCCTTGCCCGTCGCTTCAAGGAAGGGGTCGATATCCTGGCCGAGCAGGATGCGGCGGTTGGTGAGCTGGCCATCAAAAACCGTCTCACGCACCCGTACGTTTGGCGACTCGGTGATCAGCTTCTCTCCGGGTTCAAGTGCAGGTTTTGGCATGAATCATCCTTATATTGTTCAATTGATTGATTACAGTTGTATATCTCAGATCTGTCAGGAAAATTCATAAATATATGGAAACTGCGCCGGTAAGGCTGAGGAGGAAAATGATAATTGCAATTTCTTTAAACAACGCCTGAAATGTTTATTCCACGCCCATTAACTCGAAAATGACAATCACATTTTCTCCAAATGTGCCTGAACCTATCGGTCCACGCACATTGTTTAACAAATATTATGCCCGCCGGTGACAAGACATCAGTAGACTTATGTACATCGGCATTGACCACGGAACGACAGCCCTGCGTTTTGCGGCAGGGGATCACCATTTTAAAATTTCCCGCACTGAGGCGAGAGACTTCTCGATAGAAGATCTGGGCCGGATTTGCCCGCTGGATGAAATAGATGGCATTGCGGTCTGCTATTCTATGGGTGACGGGATTGCGGCGATTACTGATATCCGCAAGGTTGAAAACCGGGGTGTGGTCTCACGCGAGGGCGCCGGGAAGCATATCGGCGGCGGCACGAAGGTCTATGATGAGGTCGAAGCCAGCGGGATTCCGGCGGTCGTGATTCCGGGCCTGCACCGGGGTTCCCCCACCGATCCACGGTTTAAGGTATACTCTCACCAGACCAGTCCCGAGAAACTGGGCATCGCCTTTGAAGTAATGCAGACGCTGGGGCCTGATTTCATCGTTGCCGATGTCAGTTCCAACACCGTTTCGCTCTTAGTCTCCAACGGGCGGGTCGTAGGTGCCTTCGATGCCTGCGTCTTTGCACCGGGCACCACCCACGGCGCACTCGATGTCGATGCAATTCGTGCGATTGACTGGGGGCAGTCATCGGCAAATGATGCTTTTTTGCATGCCGGGGTAGACGAAAACCTATCTGAAGAGGATCGCCTTCCCTCCCTGGCACTCTTCGCAGCAATGGAGTGTGCGGCGCTTAAACTGCTCAATCATGACGCTAAGGTAGCCCTTGCAGGGTCGAAGGGACCCGTGATAGCAGACGAGGTCCGGTCACTCTTAGGTGAAGAGATCTACGTCTATGATGAGTGGTGTGCGTCAAAAGGACTCTCAAAAATGGCTGAATATGTTTTTACAAAACGGGCGGGAGTACTGGGTCTTGACCTCGATCTGTAATTTAATATGTTTAATCATGTAAAATATAATGGGGATTTTCTTGAGAGAGTTACGAATTCATGGAAGAGGTGGCCAGGGTTCCGTTACTGCCGCCGAACTGATTGCCGTAGCTGCGTTTAAAAGCGGAGTCTACGCCCAGGCGTTCCCTGCCTTTGGTGTAGAACGCCGTGGAGCGCCGGTGCAGGCTTTTGTGCGGTTAAGTGACGAGAAGATCCGGCTACGAAGTCAGATTTACGAACCTGACTATGTCATTGTGCAGGACAGTACCTTAATCAAAGATGTTCCGGTCTTTTCCGGACTATCAGAGGGCGGTATTGCAATCATCAACTCAGAGAAGGCAGACGGCATCGAGGTGCCTGAAGGCGTGAAACTGATTGTGATTGATGCGATGTCGCTTGCTCTTGAGGTACTGGGTGTTCCTATCACAAACACAATTCTGATGGGTGCCTTCGCGGCAGCATCAGGAGAGATCGAGCTTTCCGCCATTGGTGAGGCAATCAACGAGCGGTTCAGCGGTTCACTTGCTGAGAAGAACGTGACAGCGGCTGCAAAGGCCTATGAGCTTGTGAAGGAGGGGCTGTAAATGGCACTTAATATTGGCTGTGCGGCACCGCCCGGCAAGTCACGGGACAACAAAACCGGCTCATGGCGAGTCTTTATGCCCGTTATCACGAAAGAAAAATGCACGATGTGTGGCAACTGCATTCTGCTTTGTCCGGAAGGATGTATTGTTGAGGTCGATGGATATCCTGTCATTGATTATGATTTCTGCAAGGGATGCGGCCTGTGCGCCAACGAGTGTCCGTCAGAGGCAATTGCGATGATTCAGGAGGAGAAGTAAGATGATGCAGATTATGGAGGGGTCACACGCGGTTGCTGAGGCAGTAAAACTCATCAAACCTGATGTGGTCTCCGCTTATCCAATTACTCCGCAGACTCATATCGTCGAACGCCTTGCCGAGATGGCAGCGGACGGCGAGATTGACAGTGAATATGTCTGTGTAGAGAGCGAGTTCTCGGCACTTTCAGTCTGTCTCGGAGCTTCTGCGGCCGGTTCACGTGTCTATTCGGCAACCTCCTCGCAGGGTCTGATTCTCATGGCCGAGGTCGTCTTCAACGTGGCAGGCATGCGTCTGCCGATTGTGATGTCGATAGCAAACCGAGCTATCGGTGCACCACTCTCCATCTGGAACGACCAGCAGGACTCGATTGCCCTGCGTGACTCCGGTTGGATTCAGCTCTATGCTGAGGACGTGCAGGAGATGAGCGATCTTCACTTCCTGGCCTACAAGGTCTCAGAGGATCACGACATTCTTCTGCCAAGCTTCGTCTGCTTTGACGGGTTTATTCTCTCGCATACCTACGAGCCGGTGGATATCCCGACCCAGGAAGAGGTCGATGCGTTCCTCGGCCCTTACAACGCCTACCAGATGCTGGATGCAAAAAATCCGATCTCAATGGGTATGTATGCGACACCGGACTACTATCTTGAATTCCGGTATGAGAACGACGCAGCGATGGTGCGTTCAGCAGAGGCACTTAAGGTGGCCGGAAAAGCGTTCGGCGAGCAGTTCGGACGTGACTACTCCGGTCTTGTGGAGTCCTATAAGATGGAAGATGCTGATGTCGCCTTTGTGGCACTCGGCTCTATCTGTGGAACAATAAAAGACGCTATCGACGAGATGCGTGAGAACGGCGTAAAGGCCGGACTTGTGAAGATTCGCTGTTACCGTCCGTTCCCGGCTGAGGAACTCCGCGCAGCACTTTCCGGTGTGGGAACTGTTGCTGTTCTTGAGAAGAATATCTCTCTTGGCTCTGCGATGAAAGGCGCCGTTGGCCCTGAAGTCAAGGATGCCATGGATGGCACCGGAACGGCAGTATTTAGCTACGTGGCAGGTCTGGGTGGTCGTGATATCCGGAAACGTGATGTTGCGGCGATTGCTGACCTTGCCCTGAAAGGTGAAGGAAATATGTTCTACGGTCTTCGTGAGGAGTTGATCTGAGATGGCTGACAAATCATGCGAACTGTTTGACGCCGGACACCGTGCCTGTGGTGGGTGTGGACCGGCGCTTGCAGCACGTCTTATCATGAAAGGGGCCGGAGCGAATACGATTGTCGTTGCTTCAACGGGATGTATGGAAGTCTTTTCCACACCATATCCGGAGACGGCATGGAAGGTGCCGTGGATTCACTCACTCTTTGAGAATGCAGCAGCGGTTGCTTCCGGTATCGACTCAGCTCTGAAAAAGCAGGGCAGGGACGAGCACATTGTCTGTATCTGTGGAGATGGTGCGACCTTTGACATCGGTATGCTCTGCATCTCAGGTGCCTTTGAACGGGGTCACAATATTACGTATATCTGCTATGACAATGAGGCGTATATGAACACGGGCATCCAGCGGTCCGGTGCAACACCCTACGACGCAGATACGACGACCAGTCCTGCCGGTAAAAATTCGACCGGTAATAAGACGAGGAAGAAGGACCTTCCGGCAATTCTTGCAGCACACGGTGCCCCGTATGTGGCGACTGCCTCAACGGCGTATCCAAACGACATCATAAATAAAGTAGATAAAGCAGTCAATATCGAAGGACCGTGTTATATCCAGATCCAGACGCCCTGCTGCACCGGATGGGGATTTGATGGTGCAAAGACGGTTGAGATTGGCAAGATGGCGATCGCCTCCGGTCTCTGGGTAAACTATGAGATGGAGAACGGCGTGGTTACCAAAGTCAAGAAACTCCCGATGCGAAGACCGGTCGAGGACTATCTGAAGACCCAGAAGCGGTTCCGCCACCTCTTCAGGCCGGAGAGAAATGAGGCCGAGATCGCAAAGATTCAGGCGATTGCAGATGCCAATGCTGAGAAGTTTGGTATTGATATGAATATCGAGAAAAAATAAACTGAATCTCAAATAATTTTATTATCGCCTTTTTCTTTTTTCCGCAGATTTCGATTATTCTTCGTATGCTTCTGAGTTCGATTTGTTTCAACAGATTATATTGGTCTTAATATCAGTAAAAAAAGGGAGCGATCCCATGTCCTGTTTGAGAAGGCAGGATCTGTTTCTTAGAATATGAAGAGGGAAGGTTACCGGCGTCTTCGCAACATAAAATACGGCAGCGCAAAGATGACCACCATCGCCAGCCAGAAGGTCCCAAATGCAAAAAGAATCGTCTCCTGCAGAATATCATAGAACCGCATCTGGGCAAACCGGACACGCTCCCAAGTGACGGTAACGCTGTCCCCATCTTCCTGTACCTGTCCGCCGGTGCTGATCTGGGCAAGCGCTTTATTCGAGATACTGAAGGTGTTCGGCAGATGCACGGTCACATTGTAGGGAGCATCAAAGAGCACTTCAAAGGTCCGGTCGGTCACCGGTGCCGAATAGGAGATAGTATAGTTGCCGGGAGGAACGCCGTAATAGCCCGATCCCTCATTGGTTGTTTCAATTGTTCCATTTTCGGCAGTGACCACGAGGTCGTCAGGACTGATGGGAATTGCCTCACCCATCATCCCCGGACCCGTTATACGAAACCGTCCGTTCTCCCCGACCGAGATTGCTGTGGTCGCGTTATATGAGGTGCCGTCGTCTGCTATCTGGTATTCTGCCAGAAGCGCCGCAACGGGCGGTGTCAGGCAGAACAGGAGGCAGAAAATCAGTGCAAGACAGAGAGCAGTGCTTCTTTTGTGGCGTCGATCTCGATTGGCGGGTTGCATTGTCTTATCACGGTCTCCGGGTCTTTCAGCAGATGGCCGGTTACGACACAGACAATCCGCTCGTCACGGTCGATTCGTCCTTCCTCAAGAAGTTTTTTGATGCCTGCCACAGATGCCGCTGATGCCGGCTCGACGCCGATGCCCTCTTTACGGGCGAGGTCACGTTGCATTGCAAGAATTTCCTCGTCGGTGACTGCCTCAGCGGTTCCACCGGTTGCACGGATTGCTGTGAGTGCCTTTTCAGCGTTTACCGGGGCACCGATGCGAATTGCGGTAGCAACCGTCTCCGGGTCTTTCTGGTTGATGAGTGGATTGAGGTTTTGTTCAATGGCGTCGACGACCGGGCGGGACCCCTGGGCCTGAATGCCGGTCATCATTGGCATATCCTCAGTGAAACCAAGTTCGATGAGTTCTCCGAGACCTTTGTGCACCGCTGAAATATTGCCCGCGTTACCGACCGGCAGCACTATCCTGTCCGGAACGGCGCCAAGCTGATCCACGATCTCGAAACCGATGGTTTTCTGGCCCTCCAGCCGGTACGGGTTGACGGAGTTTAACAGATAGATGCCTTCGGAGAGGCAGAGTTCGTGGACCATCTCAAGGGCCCGGTCGAAGTTGTCACGAACCGCGATAACCTTCGCGCCGTGCATTAGGGCCTGTGCAACCTTGCCAAGTGCCACATTACCTGCCGGGAGAAGGACAATCGCAGGCATGCCAGCCTTTGCTGCATACGCCGCAAGACTTGCCGAGGTATTCCCCGTGCTTGCGCAGGCCACGGTCTCCATCCCAAGCTGACGGGCCATTGAGACACCGACGGTCATGCCCCGGTCTTTGAAGGAACCGGTTGGGTTCATGCCTTCATGTTTGGCGTAGAGTTCTTTGATTCCCAGTTCCTCACCGATGCGGCGGAGATGGTAGAGAGGAGTCCCTCCTTCCTGCAGGGTGACGGGTTCACCTCTTACCGGCAGCAGTTCGCGATACCGCCAGACGGAGATGGGGCGTTTTTCCCAGTCCTTCTGTGTGAAGGTCATCGCATCAAGGTCGTAACTAACCTTGAGCAGGTGGTCGCACTTTGGGCACCGGTACAGGATCTCATCGGCGGAGTATTCTGCCTGACAATTGATACAGACGAGACGGTACATAATTGTTTTATGTATTTGCTTCTCTGGTACCTAAGATTACCTCCCGTCACCTTTACCTATCTTACCGATTATTATCATGCATGAAAACTGCGTATCCTTTTCTCTGTTCCGGCGTCTGGACCGAATCAGAGGATCAGGCCGATGTTCTCTACCCTTTTACCGGAAAAGCGGTGCATCGGGTATGCCGTGCAGGTTCTGAACATATCGAGGCGGCACTTGCTGGCGCGGTGCGTGGATTTCATACAACAAAGGAACTGAAGACCTGGGAAAAAACCCGCATCCTTGAAGGTATCATCGAAGGTCTCCGTGAGGAGCAGGAGACGCTTGCCCAGACAATTACGCTGGAATGTGGCAAACCAATTACACAGGCACGAGGGGAGATCGGCCGAACGATTCAGACGCTGGCAATCAGTGCTGAGGAGGGCCGGCGCATCGGCGGCGAAATTCTGCCCCTGGACTGGTCTGAGGCGGGTTCAGGCTATACTGCGTTTATCCACCGGGTGCCACGGGGGCCGGTGCTGGGAATTACGCCGTTTAACTTCCCTCTGAACCTTGCCTGTCACAAACTCGGTCCGGCGATTGCCGCCGGGAATCCTATTATCCTGAAACCATCTTCCCAGACGCCACGGACGGCCCTGATGCTTGGTGAATCGGTCCTTCAGGCTGGTATGCCACCGGAGGCAGTCAGCGTTCTTCCCTGCACGACGAGTCATGCCCAGGCGCTTGCCACCGACTCGCGGATTGCCTATGGGAGTTTCACCGGCAGCCCGGCAGTAGGATGGCATCTCAAAGCCTGCGCCGGTGCGACACCCATGGGTCTTGAACTGGGTGGCAACGCCGCGACAATCATCCATGACGATGCTGACCTTAAGCGTGCTGCGGAACGAATTGCCATCGGTGGTTTTGCGAACGCAGGGCAGGTCTGCATCTCAGTACAGCGGGTTTTTGTGCAGGAAACAGTCCAGAACGCGTTTTTGGATTTGCTCCTGCCGAAGGTCAAAGCGCTTCAGACAGGCGACCCGATGGATGCGAAGACCGATGTGGGGCCGATGATCTCACCATCTGCGGCAGCAATAGCTGATTCCAAAGTTAAAGAGGCAGTGGCTGATGGTGCAACGCTTCTTACCGGCGGGAGCGTGAAGGGGACCCTGTTCACTCCAACGGTGCTTGCACACACCCGCCCGGAGATGGCAGTGAATGCCACAGAGGTCTTTGCGCCGGTAGTTACGGTGACGCCGTACCGGGACTTTGCCGATGCAATTGCCTTGGCGAACGCTACGCCCTATGGTCTACAGATGGGTGTTTTTACGCATGACATCCGGCGGATACAGTATGCGGTGACCCACGCAGAGGTTGGGGGCCTGATTATCAACGATATCTCCACCTTTAGGGCGGATCATATGCCCTATGGCGGCGCAAAACATTCCGGCGCCGGAAAGGAAGGCCCGCGGTTTGCAATTGAGGAGATGACCGAACAGCGTCTGGTGGTCCTGAGGAGTTAGGATTTACCAGAAGGCATTGTGGCAGGCACGGGCAAAAAGGAACTGAAAGCAGGATGATAGACGATCCGGTGCAAAACTACGAAGAAGAACGAGAGGAACTTCTGGCACTGGTGGAAGAGCACCTTGTTGACCTTCATCGTTCAGAGGAAGATCTCCGTCGTCCCTATGGTACCGTCCATCAGGCACTCGTTCTTCTCTTTTTCTTGCTCTTAAACGGGGCAATCTGGATATTGTGGTCGGATTATATTGACCTCTGGATAGTCTCATCCTTTCTGTTTCTGATGCTCAATCCGTTCCTGCTCCTCATCCCCGAACACCTGAGGAGAAAGGAACACACAAAGCGCCGGACCCGCCATCGCATGAGGAAACTCTACCATGAAGTGAAAGGTGAGATTTCTTCTCATCTCGACGATATAATGCGGGAAAGCCGTTCTCTCTCAGAAATCGGGTGGAATATGTTCTTTGTGAACTTTCAGCCTCTGGTTCCCGGTATCATCCTGATTTTTTCCCTGAATATTGTTCTTGCTCTCTATGGTGCCTATGGGTCCGGAGTGATGAGCACCGGAAGTGTGGTGATGGTGCTGTTTCAGTCGGTTGCCATTATTATTTTTTATCTCATTATTCAGATTGTCAGGCCTTACTCGCCGGGATTTTTTGGCCTGTTACTGGACCTTCCGGGAGATTACCACCAACGAAAGGATCAGGGGTGGATTTCGGCTCTGAAATTTGTCTTTGCCGTCGCTTTTGTCATTGCTGCGGTAAGTTTCATTCTTGTTGCCGTCTTTCTGCTGCCCCGCTGGACGCTGGAACATGTGATGACGATGGAACAGTTTGCACCCGACTGGCGCCTCTACCCTCTCATTCTCATTTTTTTCACGCAGGTCACACTGGTGCGTTTTTTACAGGGAATCTACAGCAGGCGCCTGCTTCAGGAGATGCTGGGCTATAAAATTCAGGTTCTGGAGGGACAGGTGCTGCAAAAGACCCGTGCTCTGCCGGTGTCGTTTGCAGGGTTTGCTGATGCCGGGAAGTTCGCCTGTGTTGACCGTCTCAGAGCGATGCGGGTGCTCACAATCAAGACTGAGATTTATACTACCGATGTGCGGGCACGTTTTGGTATTTTCCCGGTTTGGTTTATCACGCCAAACATTGGGCTGATTCTGGGGGAACACGGGGAACAGAAAAAAGAGGAGTGATATCAGGCGGGGCTGTCCTTCTCAAGAATAACGCCGTAGTTGTAGGGTTTTGTGAGATCCAGACTTCCCTGTGAAGAATCAGATGGCAGGTCTGCTCCCCAAGACTTGACGTTCATTGAGTAGATGGTATCACGCCGGGTTTTGTACGGGATACCGGCAGCTTTCACGTCCTCTGAGGTCTGCGGGTTGAAAGAGGCGGGCACCGCGTCATAGTTGTATGCGAAGAATGTCATGTAAATTGGTGTTCCCGGTCCGCTGGCGCCAAGCGTGTTTGTCGCGTTAAAGAGCACCGAGACGTGCACGTCATTGGCTGTTTCTTTCGCATCAAGTGTAGTCCTAATGCCGTAAATGCCTTCACCGACGACTTTGATGGGAGCAGTGACGGCATAGGTGGGCGCCGGTTCGGCAGTTGGAGAAACGACAGGTGTTGGCACGGCGGTGGCGGGCGCGGTGGGTTCTGTTCCGCTACACCCGGCGATGGCAATGCAGCCGAGCAGGACGGCGGCACAGAGTATCCAGAGGAAAGGAGCTTTGTTCATAGGTTCTTTTTCCGGCTCTGATCTATATGTAGGTTTTGAAGAATAGTGAAATGGGAAAAGTTCGATGAAGTCTCGAATGGTGTCTAAGAAATCGTCTTGAGTTGCCGCTTTTTGGTGTATTTTCAGCCACCTTTATCCCCATTCAGGAAATAAATAGGAGATACAAGGTGAACATCTAACGTGAATAACCCGTCCGGCGGTGCAGGAGGTGCCGTGGTGCTACAATCTCCTGCGGTCCGCATCAAGTCACATCAGTTTAGCCTCACGCTCACCTCCCGTGAAGTTGTCTTCTCTCCCCTGAAAGATGGCTCAAAGCCGCTTGCGTATGGTTTTGAGCGAATACAGGGAGTTGAGCGGACCACGAATGAGTTCGGCGAACCGGCGATTGGTGTCTTTGCCCTCTCTTCAGGAGGGAAATCCGGCAGAATTGTGGTGACGTTTGAAGGCGTTGAGAATGCGCAGGCCGAGCGCGATCGTGTGCTGGCGACATTTGAGTCCATGGTTGGCGGCGCCAGTGGGGGTTACACTCCTGCACCCGCTCCGGCTCCGCGTTCTGCTGCTCCAATTCCAGCACCACAGCAACCCGTCTACCAGGGGGCTTCGCTGACGTATCGGCCTCCTCCACCGCCCCCCCCGCAGTATGCTCCGCCAGCGCCGTCCTATCAGGAACCGGCACCTCAGTATGCGCCACCCCAACCACAGTATGAGGCGCCGTCTGCCGGGAGCGGGTATGATTCGTATCCGTTGGACGGCGGGGTTGCGTCCCATGGGCTTGAAGCCTATCCCCTGAGTCTGAAAGAGAAGATAGTTGGATTTCTGAAGTATCCGTCTGAGACCTTTCAGGAAACGGCCGGAGAGTCATTGGGCCAAGGTCTGAAATATCTCATGCTAATGGCAGGGCTCTATTCTGTTGTCACCATTCTCGTTGCCGCAGTGCTCGCGAATATGCTTGCGCCTGATGTGGGAACCTTTGGAACCCTGCTCTCCGTCCCCGTTGACATGATTCTGATTATTGTCGAATTGTTGGTCTTCGTGGTGCTTGGGGTGCTGATTTATGGTTTGCTGGGTTTTGTCATCTTAAAAGCCGGTAAGTGGGATCTTTACGCGGATGAGGCGCTTGTCTCAACCTGCCATGCGGCGACACCGCTTGGAACCTTTGGCCTGATTCCCTTCTTCGGAACCTTCGCTGCTCCACTGTGGATGGTGGCGTTACAGTATAAGGGATTTTACGAGGCCCATAAGGTTGACAGTGGATGGGCTGCGGCGGCGGCGATAGTGCCGGCAGTTGTTTTTGCCCTCCTGTATTATCTGCTGATTCTGAA
>Ga0208902_1001348_pt1 | contig 11839 bp, 11 predicted proteins | sample AntAceMetag02UKH_FD_184767 | JGI IMG/M metagenome (GOLD analysis project Ga0208902, IMG submission 184767) | Saline lake microbial communities from Ace Lake, Antarctica - Antarctic Ace Lake Metagenome 02UKH (SPAdes) (version 2) | ecosystem: Environmental > Aquatic > Non-marine Saline and...
TACCTCCATTCAGCTCTGTTGACCCCGCCGGGGAGACTTACACGAAGGGCGTTGGTACCCGGGTTGATCGGGCGGTGGTGATCTACTCGCTGTTGAAGTCGTTCGGTTTTAAACCCGAGTTTGTCCTGGCCTCATCTTTTCCGGATATAAAAGAGATAAGAGAGGTCTTAAAGGAGGCGCTTCTCCCATTTCATTTTTCGGACGTTCTGGTCCGGGTCCGGGACCCGGAAATTCTGGACGGGCGCTATGTCTATCTCAACGATACCGACCGTTATGCGGTTCTGGGCGCGACCACCCATAACGGAATGCTTGGTGTCACCCTGCCCGGAGGTGACATGATAGAGATTTCTTCCTCCGTCGAATGTGATTTTTTGAAGGAAACTTTTTTTATCCGTCTGGCCGAAGAAGGAGCCGCCGTGATTTCCTACCGGACCGATAATTATTCACCCCTGTATGGCGAGAACAAAAAAGCATTCTCCCTGATGCGCCTGGAGGAACGCCGCCGGGCATTTGACCAGCAGATCGTCCCGGGAAAATTTTCCCCGGCCGCCGCGCTTCAGGGAGAACTATCAACCGATTTTTCCGGTTATCCGGGAGTGATCAGTCTTTCCGCCCGGGATCCCAACTTCGGGGTTCGACAGGGAGACTTTCTTCTTTTTACGCTGCCCCATGTCTCTTATCTCATGAAAAATCTTCCGGAGGAGCGTCTCAACCCGTGGTATATCGAGGAAGCCTCCAAATTCAACCTCAAGATCAAAGTCGAACTTCCCCCGGGGTTCGAGGTTGTTTATATGCCGGAGTCAATGGAAGAGAAGGACGTTGCCGGCGTTCCCGTAAGTGTGGATTTCCAGATGAAAGAAGAAACGAAAGAGGATGGAGACCATCGTCTTCTCCTTAATTATACGGTAAAGATGGAGCCAGCCATAGTTGATCCGACCGCTTATCAAGAGTTCCGGGAGGTTTTCCAATGCCTGAGAAGCCGGCAAGCGGATACTATTCTGCTGAAAAAAACCAACTGACAGAAGGTAAAAATGAGAAAGCTTTTGGAGAGTCCGGGAAGCCCGGTTTATTCCGTCTCGATTTTATTTTTGCTCCAGGCCGCTCATTTACCTTGTTACCGGAAGATCGTTTGATCCTCCGAAATATACCCGGCTCACTCCCCGGATGGCCCAGAGTCCGGAACTTTACCGGAAGATCCCCGGTTCGGTGGTTCCGTCGCCGTCATAATCACCGGGGCGGGGAGAATCTCCTGATCCGCCGAAGTAGGCCCGGGTAATCCCCCGATCCAAACTACTCAATGTTAAAGAAGGTCACATATAGCGATGGTGTAATGAATGGTGTGACAAAGCACAATCACAGAACGGAAATTTTGTATTACCCCGGGGGGGGAAACGGCCTTACAAGCGTTTTTCAACGGAGTTGTCCCGAAGAAATGAGGGATCTAACCCCGAAAAACGCACCTAAGACCGATATGAGACCATATTTTTGGGGTAACCACTTTATATTCAACACGTTAGTGTGGTCTGACCCCATTTCCCAGGACTTCAGTCCTGCCCCCTGTAGCCGAGGTCGCTGACCTCGGCCGTGACCCCTGCCGTCATCGACCGCGGATACAACTTCGGCATCCGTGCCCCCTACTTCTCATAAATACTTTACAAATAAATTGGTATGGAGTTCCGATTGCTCTTGCGAAAAATGGGGAGGGTAGATATAGTTACTCCCCTGCTGAGAACCCTTTTAGGCCGATCAGAAAGCTCCTTCAAGTATGAAATATCTCAACAAAAAAATGTGTCTAAATTTAATTACCCGCCCGTTTTTCCAGGCGGGTTTTTTGTTCTCTGAGGAGAAAGGGAATCAATTTTAAAGAATCCGGAGCGGATAATTCTGGGGCTACCATAAATAATTCGGCAGCCTCACAAGCGAAAATCAATAATAATCAAGTAATATATCCCCGGGATTACCAAAATTTGAAAGACTAAATAGTCAAGATTAAAGATTTGGCTCCAAATGAATGACCCCAAATGAAACGTGGCTGAAACTAGGATAATTCACTATGAAAAAGAAAATATTTTTCATCTCTGTAATAAGTTTTATCCTGATTAACACTTCACTTTTTGGACAGACATTAGAGCTTGATTTTTCCACTTATATTGGCGGGCTAAATGATGACCAAGGCGCCGGGATCGCTGTTGATTCAGCTTGTTGTGCTTATATCATCGGCACTACAATGTCTTCCAATTTCCCCACTTACAATGCATACCAAGCTGCTTTTTCCGGAGGCACTGAAGATGTATTTGTTGTCAAATTATCTTCTTCCGGCTCATCCATTGATTATTCATCCTACTTAGGTGGGAGCGAGAAGGATGAAGGGTTGGGAATCGCGGTGGACTCCAACCAATGCGCGTATCTGACGGGAAAAACTGATTCTATCAATTTTCCAACTCACAACTCGTATCAGTCGAAATTGGGTGGAGACCTTGGCGCCTATGATGCCTTTGTCTGCAAATTATCTTCTTCCGGTTCTTATCTGCTTTGCTCAACTTATTTTGGGGGAGAATCCTCGGACTGGGGAGAAAGCATAGCTGTGGACCAGGATTGCTCCGCCTATATTACGGGATATGCCCTCTCCAGCGACTTCCCCACTCAAAACCCATACCAACCAAAAAACACGGGAGGAGCTGATAGTTTCATAACAAAATTTTCATCTTCCGGGACATCGCTTCTCTACTCTACATCCATAGGCGGAGATTCATATGACACCGGAAATGGTATCGCCCTTGATTCAACTCAATGCGCTTATGTGACCGGAATGACTCGGTCCATCGATTTTCCAACGGTTGATCCATATCAGTCAAGTAAAGCCGTTGGTGACGACGATTGCGACGCATTCGTTGTAAAATTATCTTCTTCCGGTTCTTCTCTCATCTGCGCGACCTATTTAGGAGGGAACGATTCCGAGGATGGCCAAATGATTTCCGTAGATTCGGATCACTGCTCTTACTCTATCGGCTCTACCGAATCAGCTGACTTTCCCACTTATAATGCGTACCAATCCAGTTATGAAGGATCGAATAACAATGCATGGATCACCAAACTCTCCTCTTCCGGCTCATCACTGTGTTACTCAACTTATCTGGGAGAGCGTAGTTACGGGTATGGCATTGTGACAGACTCCGCGCTTTGCGCTTATGTAACTGGTGGAACCTTGTCGACAAGTTTTCCCACCGTAAATCCATATCAAGCCAGCCGGGCTACAAGTGGCGACGCTTTCATCAGTAAATTATCATCTTCCGGTTCATCCCTTAATTATTCGACCTTCTTGGGGGGGGACAGTTATGACCAGGGGACAGGGATTGCATTGGATTCAGCTTTGTCAGTTTATATCGTAGGAATAACACGATCTAATGACTTCCCGACTTGTAATCCGTATCAAACGTCTTTTTCATACGAGGAAAGTGATTCATACCATGACTCTTTTATAAGCAAGTTTAGTTTTGTCACCCCCACACTCACGCCATCTCCCAGCCCGACCACAACACCTTCGCCAACTCCGTCACCAAGCCCAACTACAACGCGGACTGTAACGCCGACCCCGGTTCCAACACTCACACCACCTCCCACTCCGAGCACAACGCAGACTGTGCCGCCGACCCCGACTCCAACACTATCCAGTACTCCCAGCCCAACCCCGACAACTATCGGATCTCCGGCGCCTCCCTGGATCTATGACTTCAACGGTGATGGGACCTCGGATATCGCCATATTCCGGGAAAGCGCCGGTCTCTGGGCAATCCGGGGGATAACAAGAGTCTACTTCGGTTCTTCAGCCGATGAGACAGTTCCGGGAGACTACAACGGCGATGGAACAACCGAGATAGGTATTTTTCGTTCCTCTTCGGGACTCTGGGCAATCAAAAGCACCACCCGGGCTTATTTCGGAAGCGGCAGCGATCTCCCGGAACCGGGAGATTACGATGGTGATGGAACCACTGATATCGGCATCTTCCGATATAATTCCGGTCTCTGGGCCATTCGGGGGGTTACCAGGATCTACTTCGGAGGTTTGGCGGACTCACCTGCCCCCGGTTATTATGATGGGAGCTCTACGAAAGAGATCGGGATATTCCGGGGAACTTCGGGCCTTTGGGCGATTAGAAACGTTACTCGTCTTTACTTCGGCTCATCTTCGGATACGATTGTCCCCGGTGACTATGATGGAGATGGTGCTTGGGATTACGGGATCTTCCGGAGGACCAGTGGATTGTGGGCCATCAGAGGGGTAACCAGAGGTTATTATGGCGACCTGGTTGATGAACCGGTCCCGGCTGATTATCAGGGTGATGGGAGAGATGAGATCGGGATCTTTCGGGGGTTATCGGGACTTTGGGCGATACGTGGTGTCTCACGGGTATATTTCGGATCCCCTGGCGATCTCCCGGTGACGAGATAAGGGAAACGTTCCCCTCCCCTCCCGAAGAAAGGGAATGAACATGAGTAAACGCAAAATACGAAATCGGACTTAATGGGTAGCAAGTTAAAAGGAATAAAGAGCGTTTCCCAAAAGATTTTATGTTTCAATTATCCCCTGAGGAGAAAATAGAGGTGGTCGCAAATTGCGACCACCTCACCAAGCTTAAATTTTCCAAGGCGTTGCCACATGCTTTTACAGAGCATGGCGCTATTATGGCTGAAGAAAAACAAGGAATGAAAAATGAAGGAAAAAGTGAAGGGCGAAAAAGTTGAAGTATTGTATTTCCCCTCGGCCGGACCGGCTCATACCGGCGACGCTGTGGAAGCTGCCTGCCGGAGAGCGGAAGAATTAGGAATCACGGAGATAGTGGTAGCGACCGGAAGCGGGCAAACCGCTCTGAAAACGGCGGAGCATTTCAGGGGAGGGAAGGTGATCGCGGTAACTTATCACTCCGGATCGGAGATACCCTTTGATGATCCTCTACCTCCGGGAGCGGCGGAGAAACTCCTGAAAAGCGGGGTGGAAATATTGACCTGCGGTCATGCCCTCAGCGGAGCGGAACGGGCGGTGGAAAAACTCGGGGGTGGCGCACCGCTGGCTGTCGCGGCGGCGACCCTGCGTCTATTCGGACAGGGGACGAAGGTTTGTGTCGAGATCGTTCTCATGGCCGCCGATGCCGGACGGCTTTCGGGAAATGATGTAATCGCCCTGGGCGGAACCGGCAAGGGAGCGGATACGGCGCTTGTAATCTCACCGGCCCACCAGTCATCCATGTTTTCCCTCCGGGTGAAGGAGGTTATTTGCAAGCCGAAGGATTTTAAATAGAGCTATATCAGACCACCTCACCGAGTTCTTCTGCCAGGAACGGAGAGAGAATTCTAAAAGGACCATTAGTAACTCGCATGGAGACGAAAGAAACAATCGAGAATGGCGATATGATGGTATGCCCAAACTGTATGACCCAAAACTCGCCTATGACAGAGTTCTGTAAGAGTTGCGGATACCCCATCGGACAATATGTGACTGTAGATCCGATAAATAGGATACTTTCACAAGTATGGCTTTATAGAAAGGCTGTAACCGGACGCATATCTGCCTTCGGATTCTGGGGGATGTGGATAATATTCGGCAGTTCTATTTTCATTATGCTGGTATATGGGATTCAAGTCGGCATATATGGGGATGGAGGAATAATTCTACGATGATGGCCAATTGGTTTGATTTTAATAGTGTATATCGCGATCCTTTACCGTGTAACCAAAAACTACCTTAGATTTAAGAGGGAAACGGCAGCGGCCAAAGTAAACGACGCGAAAAATACCGGAGATGAATGGGTCTGCACCAACTGTAACGCGACTTTAGAAGAGAATGCTACTATCTGCCCAAACTGTGGGGAAGATGTGAGCGAAATTGAAGAAGATTAAAGGAAGGTATTACCCTGGTTTTTTTGTAGGAAATTACGCAGGTCTGAACCCCTTTCAATGATTAGCTGATAAATTGATTCACCTATAGGGATGACAAATGGACGCCGATTCTCCGATTACATTGAAAATATTTGATACCGAATGGGAAGCCGAACTGGCTCGAAACAATTTAGAAGGAGCTGGCATTTTTGCTCTCGTTAAGCCCGCGCCCGTCAAAGGCTTTTCCGGTCCGGCTATTATAGTCTCCGCGCAAGATGCATCGCGGGCTTCAGAAGTTTTGAAAGAATTCGATAATCTCCCCGCCGAAAATTTAGAATAAGCATGTGAAGGAACAGGAGCACACCCAAATTAAAAAGTTTGACTAAGTGGGGAGCATATCAGCCAGTTCCACAAGGTAATTCAGGGGAAATTAAAGAAATACAGATAGTTGGAGAGAAGAATTTAAAGAATTTTTGCCCGGTTTTATTATTAATTGGAATGCGACCCGTTTTTTTACTGTGAAAGCGGTCTTAGAGTGCCAGTTTTGGGGGTAAAACTGGCACTCTAAGGCCTTCTGAAGCCCAAAAATAAACCTAAAACATTTATTTGTAGACAGTTACGCAGGTCCGACCCTCTTTCCAGAAGGTTGTTGGGGAACTATTTATCCCCAGGGCGTTGCCCTGGGCTGGTATGTTTCACCCCTTCGGGGTGAGGAAATTTTCCTTCATCCATTGTTGGCATAACGCCTGTATTTAATGGCCTGAAGAGCATAGAGCGTGACCCACTTGTTGGGCTGTCCGCGTTTTCCTGCTTTAAGCAAAGATTGGGTGGGGGTCCAGTCCATGATATATCTCCCCTCATCTGTTCGTTTTTCATCCAGAACTTTCCATGCCGCTTCTGTTGCCCTATGGGTGCCAAGTCCCATTCTGCTAAGTGCCCATAGTATTTCTAAGGCGCTTACTCGCCAGACAATAGGGAATACGATATGTGTGATATCATTATTGACATGTACATCATGATGACCTTCTTTGAAGATACAGTCCCGTCGCAGGAAATAGTCAACCAGGGCTTTGCATCGTTTATCTTCCCATAATTCCGGCAGCATGGCATAGGCCATTAACATTTTTCCGCAACCGCGGATACAACTCTTGCGATTCTTACGCCTTTTCTCATGCATATCGCATAAGTATCCGCCATCATGACGATGAGTGGTGAGCATAAGTTTTATTGTTTTTTGCAGCCGCGGATCGTCATGGTATCCCAGCATGATGAAATTACGAATATTGTATCCGTTCAAACATGATAAATGGCCCCAGAAATCTCCATCCGGTTTCTGCAAGTTCAAGTAGCGATCAGCGGCTTTTTCTACAATGGGATGGGATCTGTCTAAACCCAGTTCCGCAAGATAGGCAAGACAAAAGTGTGTTGTTGCATAAGCACCGTATTCGACTCCGTCGCCGACAGTGATGCCTGTGCGGGGATTGGTTTGAAGCCAATATCCGTCTGAATGCATCTGGTCTAAGATGTACTGGACCGGTTTGCTGTCTGCAATACGGCTTCTTGCCTGCTGCCCAATACGCGATCCAGGATCTTCATCCAGGAGTTCTACCAGTGTGCGATAACGAATTGAGGGATCTGATTCCTCCAACAACCAGTTTATAACTGTGTTATTCATAGTATTGAGTTTGTCGTGAGGTGAGAGAATGGAGTAATAGGTTCAACCCTGAGTTTAGGTCCCTACTTAAACAAACTATTCACTACCGGATACCAAACCGCGACTATAAGCATCACTGTAAGGAAAGGTCTGTTTAAATTAGCCCATTTAAAGTTTCTATTTACAATGGCTTGATAGGCATGGTTTGAAGCTGAAAAGATCATAAAGAAGATAAAGGCCAGTACGATCGTGATTTCAGCATTTGTTCCCAAACCACCGAAATAAACAGCCAATGAAATAACGGCATAGGAAAGCAAAGCAATCGCCGACTGTTTTTGGTAATTACTTCCTTCTTCAAACCCTTTTTCTGCCGCCGCCTGCTTACCAAAAATCAAGCCTTCAATGCCGGAACTGCCGGCGATTGAGACAAGAAGCCATGGCGACAAGAGATGGAGAACAGATTCCGCGGGCGTGGCGGAGGACATACCAAGATGGTATGACCAATATATTCCAAAACTTGCTCCCGCAATGCGAAGAATCTCGATTATTTTGATTATCAATTTAACAATTCTCCTCCATCCACTATTGGCATAATTTCAAGTTAAGATGGCCCAAAAACTTTCGGGTTCTACTTGAGCGGCTCGTTTCGAGGCGATGTATTGCCTCAGGTTCATCACTCCCGACCCTGTGTCGGTGGAACGATGATTGGAAGCTGATATGTTTCTCCATCTCGATGCGGCAACACACCGGTTGATTCAACCGGGGTAGGACGATGATTGGCAGCTACCATCGCGCCCACCCCACACGCCCTCCCCCTCCCCCCCGCGCGGAGCACGGGGGGGAGGGGTTAGAGGAGGGGGGGATTCTTGTTTTCTCCCGGTTCTTTCCTGTTTTCTTCTTGGTTATAACGTTAAAACCATGATTTCGGGCCCAAAATCAGCATTTTAAGAGGGAAAACAGTGGTTATAATTAATGTAACCTATTGCTTCCCAAGCTATTGCTTTGGCGAATCCACACCGGTTCCAATTATTGCCCGGCTGTATACTTAGTATTTGGGGTGTGACCCTGATTCTTCCAGATAAGTGTTGGGCGTTCCCTCAACTTTTAGAGTTTTTAGGGTTATAATCTCCGCGTTTTCGAAAAACCCATGAGTATACCCCCCACAATAGAAGAACAAGAACTACTCCAGAGACTGCCTGGGCCGGCTCAGAAAATGGATTGTCTCGCCGCGCGGCGAAGAAAAAGAACTGCTCAATCTGGGCGACAATCAATGCCGGGAGAACACAATCCACCAGGAGCGTAAAGGATGTAAGAATTACAGCGCATACAAACATTTCCGTGAAAAATTTGAAGGTCAAAGGAATGAATGGAAATTGAGAGACATGATAGACGCTGAAGAGCAGACTGGTTACGATTACAGCTACCAGTTTGTTGCCGACTTTCGTAATGGCAAAGAGCAAACCTCCCCAGAAAATCAAAGTGTACGAAATCGCCGAAATCAACAAGAATACGAATGTCGATAGACCTTCTTCAAAAGATGGAGGGGATTCGAAGAAGTGCATTGTTGCCCGGCTTCCCAGGAATCCCGAAGGGTAAACAATCAGGTAAAAGGCCATAAATAGGAAACTGAGCCCGGTAACGCGGCGAATTTTCCTTTTCTCCGGAATAAATCGAAAAGAAATAATATTTACTTTCCAGAGATGATAGGGGAGAATAATGCCTATTATAATACCGGTCAGCCCAAGTACCATACCGCCCAGAGCTTCACTGCTTACAAAAAGATAGCTCCCTAAAGTCAGCAGACCCACCCATGCCATGAATAAACCAAGTATCAGAGCAAGGTTTCTGGATGATTTGGTCATAACGCACTCCCTGTTATTTGCCCACCCCGAAAAGACGATCCCAGCTCAGGCATGACTATCATCCTTTTCCGCGACAGGAGGATTATGCCTATTTTTCTTCATTGACGTCCGGAGGCCTTATTATGAGTCATTTAAATGCTTATTTTTTAAACCACTCTTTATCTCCATATAGTTTTTCTGCGCATTCTTCACAGATACTGTGGCTGAACTGAGCTTCTGAATGATCGTCAATATAGGCTTCTATATCTCTTTTACTTCGCCCTCCCCTGATAGGCTGTAATTCTTTCCTTCACATTATTCTTAAGGTTGTTAAACCAGAATGCATAATCAAATCTGTGAAAGACTCCTTTCGGCCATCTACCCATATGAACAAGGTCGATCTTCTCAGATTTTGGAGTTTTCATATTGGTAACGATCAAAACTCCCTTTTGAAGATCCACATGGGCGCCGGCAAAATTCGGGATTTCCTCAATGAGTTCGCCGGTGGAGTCATTGAAAAATCTCGCCCCCAGATTTGCGTTCCTGTCGGCGGGCGTACTGTCTGTTCTCCAATTCAGGGGATTGATCGCACCCGCGCCGGGGAGTAATACCGGCGAAGGCCCCGCGTCCGCTCCCTCGGTATTGTAGGTGATGATTACGCCGGTATCGGTTTCACCTTGGGCAAGCTTCATCCAGGGATATTTTTCCAAATCATCTTTTGTTACGGAGTAGCCAATCAGGTAGGCCGCCACTAGACGTTTTTGAAGGGCAGGATCATTAAAATGTTTACGCATGAGATTAATAAGCGCCATTGTACCCTGGCTATGACCGGCAATAATAAACGGTCTATCAGGATTAAGGTGTTTAATATAATAGTCGAACGCTCTTTCGATATCCTCGGCGCCGACTTGGAAAACAGGGTCTTGATAGCCATCTTTCCCGTCATTACCGGCCGCCATACTCTGAAGCGCCCCCGATTGCTGGCGGTAAAATGGCGCGAACATATTGGCATATGGTGAGTATACCCCTCCCTGGGCGGCTATCAGTCCTTTCGCATTGTCTCTGAGCGAAGGGTCTGAAATATCCATATTTTTGGGGTCCGTTCCAGCGTAAATCGTGGGATAAACATAGAACACATCAACCGATTTATCGATTGTTTGCGGTTTGGCAACCCAGCAGTATTCCTCGGAATAATCAGGTTGTTCCGTAGTTCCATTGATATTCATTGCATTTTTCATACTGTTACAACCGTTATAGATGGTTAAAGCAACAAGACAGCTTAGCAGTAATAACGATGATTTTCTTTGCATGGTCCTTTTCCTCCTCATTTTTAAAGCCAGCGTTCCTAAAATTCTTTACGGCTTTTCTCAGGAGCCCCGGACTGATATTAGAGCCTGTATATTGGTTATCATTTGGCAAGAAATTGAGGGAACTGCCACTGCCTTTTGCTAATTCTAAGACACGCTTTTCATGAACGCCTTTCAGCTCATTCCTGAAGATTTCATAATGCTTATTCATATCTCCACCAAATTTATTGGGAAATATAGAGTTTTTCATGATGAAATAATATATGAATGAAAAGGCGTCTCCAAGCCATGGTTTAAATTTCAGCAGCTTATCTTCATCATCGTCAGTATAGTACAATCTTATCATTTTTATAATTTTTATTTCATTTTTGAGTATTTCGTACTCCTGCATAACAAAAAAATCAGTGGTTTTGCCGTAGGCAAAATCCACTGTATTGCCTTGTCAGGTGAATTTATTTTTTATCAAATTCTCCGCATTCCCAAACTGGTAACATAATATTTTTTTCCTGCCTTTTAATCTAACGGAGAGCTGAGCAGAGTCAACCTAATGCTGATTCGTCCCCACCGACCCTGTTGTCGGTGGAACGATGATTGACAGCTACTAACTTCGCGACCACCCAACACACTCTCCCCCTCCCCCCCCGCGCGGAGCACGGTGGGGAGGGAGTAGTGGAGGGTGGGATTTCTATTTTAGCTTCCAGTCATGATTCCACCCCGGTTGAATCAACCGGGGTGGTGATCTTTAACCTCATTTTTTCCGGAAATTTATCAAAGCCCGGAATGAACAAGGTAAGCAATAAGTAGACTTGACCCCTATTTTTCGATTAGCCTTCCCCGGCTCATAGTGCAGGACTTTTCGAAGATCCGGACGAAGTTCCTGAATAAAATGAAGGATCTGAAGAACCGGCTTTAGACGGGCTTTAGACGGAAGTCCTGCCCCCTGTAGCCGAGGTCGCTGACCTCGGCCCTGACCCCTTGCTGTCATCGACCGCGGATACAACTTCGGCCGCCTTGCCCCCTATTTTTCATAAATACTTGACAAATAAATTGGCATATAGCTCCGATTCGGGCTCGCTGGGTACATGGTTTACCCCTTGAGCTAATAAAGGTAATAAAGAACATAAATCAATCGGTGGCAAGATCAAAATTAGTGGATCAAGTTT
>Ga0208902_1001349_pt1 | contig 11830 bp, 8 predicted proteins | sample AntAceMetag02UKH_FD_184767 | JGI IMG/M metagenome (GOLD analysis project Ga0208902, IMG submission 184767) | Saline lake microbial communities from Ace Lake, Antarctica - Antarctic Ace Lake Metagenome 02UKH (SPAdes) (version 2) | ecosystem: Environmental > Aquatic > Non-marine Saline and Alkaline...
GCACGCTCAGCATCACAGGGCGATACTCATTTATTATCGAAAGCTGATACGGGATCGAGGGAGTTGGGGGTTTATCATGAAGATTTTCGCTCCCAACAGGAAAAATATCTCCTGTCAGGAGCTGGTAGGGCTGAGTTTGAGGTGATACTCCATTGGGAACTCTATGTAATAGGTGCAAGGCTCAAGGCGTAAGGCGTAAGGTAATGGGTTCGAGGTTGTTAATGATGATGGATGGTTACTATTCAGGTTGTGAGGTTCACGGGTTAACTGTAAGGAATAATATTGAAGATGAAGACAAAGTCAAGAAAAATCTCTTTTATTGACTTTTTAAGTCTGGGAGGCCATCAAGCGTTCAGAATAAAATCAAGCACACAATCGTTAAAGGCCTTGTGGTTTTCAATCATCACCATATGGCCCGCAGCGGGTAATATTTCAAGCCTGCTCCCCTCAATAGATTCATGCAGTTTTTTGGAAAGGGAAGGGGGCATTAATTTATCCTCAGCGCCGCAGAGGATGAGGCATGGGAGTTTGATTGCGCCTACTTCATTTCGTACGTCAAACCGGTTACATGCGGAGAAATCACCATAAACCACGCTTGATCCTGCTTTTTTCATCAATTCAGCGCCCTCTTTTATGAGCAGGCTATCTGCGCCGGATGCGTATGCATATCCAATGAGGGTGTCAACGGTCTCTTCGAAATTGTTCTGCAGGCCTTCCAAGAACATGGGCGCCACCTGGAGCCGTGGGCCGGTACCGACTAAGATTATCCCCTTTATTAAGTCGGGTTCCAACAGGGCCACCTTCTGGACAATGGCCCCGCCCATGGAATGGCCCATTAAGAAGGGAGGCTCATTAAAAATGCTTCTGAGGCATTCAATCAGCCATTCTGCATACCCGTCTAAGTCTGACTTGGCTTCATCTACGCTCTCCCCGTAGCCTGGCAGGTCTAAGGCCAGGGTGTTGAGAGATCCTTTCAATCCCGCTGAAGACGGGATCTTCGATAGTCGGATCTGATTCTGCCAGACCTGGGAATGTCCCCCGGCCCCATGGATCATGACAAGGGTCGGTCGATCCTCCTTGAAATCCTCTGAACCGACTTCAAAGCCGATTCCCATATTTGTCAGTGCCTGTGTAATCATTGCTGATACTCCTAATCCGGATTAACCGGAACAGAAAAGGTCTCACGCAAAGGCGCAAAGACGCGAAGGTTTTTTATCAATCCAAAATCCAAAATCCAAAATTGTGTCTGAATCACGCCTTGGCGTTATTCAGACACTAGCTCCACCTTATAAGCGCGCTGCCCCAGGTTAAGCCGCCGCCGAAGACCGGAAGACAGACCAGGTCATTCTTCTTGATGCTTCCGTCCCTAACCGCCTCATCCAGGGCAATGGCACAGGAGGCAGAAGAGATGTTGCCGTATTTGTCAAGTGTAATGTAGAATTTATCCATGGAGAGTTTCAGGAACTTGGCCATGGACTGGAACATGCGCAGGTTGGCCTGGTGAGGAATAAACCATGCGATCTCCTCTACCGCTACATCGTTAAAGCTGGCAGCCTCCTTGATGGAATCGACAAAATGTCTTACCGCCACCCTGAAACTGGCATTGGCTTCAATCAGTTGCAGGACATGAAGCTTCTTGTCCACGCTCTCATGGGATATGGGTGTGGTCCTGGAGCCGCCTCCAGGCAGCAACAGATCCTGGCCGTTGACACCATCCGTATGTAGATGGGTGGACAAAATCTCCGGACCGTTCTGACCCAAGGCCAATATGGCGGCGCCTGCGCCATCCCCCCACAGTATGCAGGATGTTCGATCGGTCCAGTCGAGGGTGCGGGTCATGATTTCTGAAGCCACCACAAGGATGAGCTTAGCAGCCCCGGTCCTTAGATATTGTTCCGCCACGTTAAGCGCAAAAATAAAACCGGAACAGGCGGCGGATATGTCAAACGTGACGGCTTGGGGGGCATCCAATTTGGCCTGAAGCCAGTTGGCAGCGGAAGGGCAGCAGGTGTCAGGGGTAATGGTGGCCACGATAATAAGATCAAGGTCTTTCGCTTTTATCCCGGCCATATCAAAGGACTTGAGTGCCGCTTCATAACCGAGATCCGAGGTGGTGACCTCCGGGTCTGCTATCCTTCGTTCTCTGACACCGGTCCTCTGGACAACCCATTCATCGGTAGTGTCCAGACCCATTTTCTGTAAATCAAAATTGGACAGGACCTTTGGTGGCACAAAAGAACCTGTCCCCAAAATCCTTACTGGTTTCATTTCTTAGTCCTTCTCCACACTGATACCCAATTCCTTTTCCTTTTTCGCAATTGCCAGACGGGTCTTGATAACGGTATCCGGTATGAGGCTTATGGAATCGATTCCGCATTCAACTAAAAATTCCGCAAAATCGGGAAAATCGCTGGGGCCCTGCCCGCAGATCCCGATCTTCTTTCCCTTTTCTTTGGCAACCTCGATCACCTGTACAATTAATCTCTTTACTGCATCGTTTCTCTCATCATAGATATGGGCAACGAGAGAGGAATCCCGGTCGAGACCGAGGGCCAACTGGGTCAGGTCATTGGAACCGATCGAAAACCCATCGAATATCTCCGCGAACTGATCTGCGCAGATCACATTGCTGGGGATTTCGCACATGACATATATCTCGAGATCATCCTCTCCCTGGACAAGACCGAACTTTTTCATGAGCTCGATGACCTTCTTTCCCTCTTCCGCGGTCCTGCAAAATGGAATCATGGCCTTTATGTTTGTAAGCCCCATTTCACTGCGGGCCTTGTGGAGGGCTATACACTCCATCTCAAAGGCCGGCATAAAATCCTTATCATAATAACGGGAGGCCCCCCTCCATCCGATCATGGGATTGCTCTCTTTAGGTTCGTACAGGTACCCGCCGAGGAGGTTCTCATACTCATTGGTCTTGAAATCAGACATCCGGACAATGACGTCATTGGGGTAAAACGCTGCGGCGATACGGCCAACTCCTTCTGAAAGTTTGTCAATAAAAAACTGTTTCTTGTTCCGGTAAACCGCCGTGATTTCGTCTATCTTGTAAACAACACCTGCGATTTTTTGATCAGTCTTGGCCTTTTCCCTCAGCTTGTCATAATCCAGCAGGGCAAGGGGATGTATGCCGATGTGTGAGTTGATAATGAACTCTTCCCTGGCCAGGCCCACGCCTTCATTTGGGATCATCGCCTGGGAAAAGGCCTTTTCCGGCATCCCTACGTTCATCATTATCTTGGTTTGCGTCCGGGGAATGTCCTCTAAATTGAACTCCTGCACCTCATACTCCAGCATACCTTCATAAACATGACCTGTCTCTCCCTCACAGCATGAGACAGTGATCTCCTGCCCCGCCTCGATTATTTCATCACCATTCCCCGTGCCTATAACACATGGAATGCCGAGCTCTCGGGAAATGATAGCCGCATGACAGGTACGTCCCCCCTTATTGGTGACGATTGCCGATGCGATCTTCATGATAGGTTCCCAGTCAGGATCGGTCATGCTGGTCACCAGGACCTGTTCAGGCTGGAATTTATCCATCTCTAAAGTTGATTGGATTACATTGGCTATCCCCTGACCAACCTTGCTGCCCACTGCTATTCCGCTGACAAGGAGCTCCCCTGTCTCGAGAAGTCGGTAGTTCTCGTAGGTGTTTGTGTCTCTCTGAGAGTGAATGGTCTCGGGTCTTGCCTGAACAATATAGAGATCTCCTGTCCCCACATTGACACCATCCCCATCCTTGGCCCATTCAATATCCATCGGCTTGAAAGATCCGGCCTCATCGCTGTAGTGCTCTTCAATAATGCACGCCCATTCCGCTAATTTCAGGATCTCATCATCATCTAAGACGTACCGATGCCTTTCATCTAAGGTGGTAGGGACATTCTTGACCGTGGCGTCATCTTCTATGGAGTAGACCATTTTGATATCCCGGTCTCCCGCCTTGCGGCCGATAATGGCCCGTTTACCCATCTTGAGGGTAGGCTTAAACACATAGAACTCATCAGGATTGACAGCGCCTTGAACGACATTCTCACCTAAGCCATAGGCAGCGGTGATGAAAGCCGCATCCCTAAAACCGGTTTCCGTGTCGATAGAAAACATGACCCCCGAATAGGCTGAATCGCTCCTCACCATCTTTTGGACTGCAATGGAGAGGGAAACCTCAAACTGGCCAAAGCCTTTGTCGTGACGGTAAGAAATGGCGCGGTTGGTAAATAGGCTGGCAAAACACTTCCTGCAGGCGTCTATCACACTTCTTCTCCCACGAATATTCAAGAAGGTATCCTGTTGACCCGCAAAGGAGGCATCCGGGAGGTCTTCGGCTGTGGCCGATGAGCGGATCGCCACATCCACATTGTTAAGACTATGATTAGCGCTTCCTTTCTGGGTGAACTCCGCCCCTAATTTGTCGTAGGCGGTGTAGATTGCCTGGGTCAGATCAGGAGGGATTTCTGCATGTGTGATGATTTCCCTGACCTCTCTACCCTTAGCCATGAGGTTGTAGAGGTCATGAGTATCCAGACCTTTGAGGACTTTCTTGATCTCCTCTTCGATCCCGGCATATTTCAGGAAGTAGCGGTAGGCATAGGCAGTAATGGCAAAACCGTTGGGTACTTTTATCCCTTTGCTCACAAGTTTTTGATACATCTCTCCAAGAGAAGCGTTTTTCCCGCCGACTAAAGGAACATCGTCTATGCCAACTTCAGCAAACCAGAGAATGAATTTCTTCTTGCTGTCTCCTGCCATTTTCCTCCTCCTCTTTTCTGAGCGCTGCTTGGTTGTCAGTGCCAAACCTCTTTTTTTTAGCTTTAAAATTGATGGTTTCGTAAAAAGTCTCCAAGGCCGTCACCCCCGCGAAGCTTGTCCTCGACCTGATCGGGGAGCGGGAGTCCACAAGTGATTGAGTTTCCTGGATTCCCGCTTTCGCGGGAATGACGAAAACGGGTGTGTCCTGGCTTTTTACGAGTTTGTCAAAATTTAGCACTATATTGTATTTGTTGTCAATTGACAAAATTTATTCTACAAAGATGGGGGTACGGGCCTTTGGATTGATGATTGAATATTGAAGATTGTTGGAGCACAGCGGAAATCCCGCCTTGGCCAGATTTAGGGCGGGGATGATTGTTGATTGAAGGGCTAAGGGCGCTAAGTTACGGGTTGAAAGTCCAAAGTCACTGGTCATTCAGTTAGCTGTGATCCAGGTGTTTTTTCAATAATCAATAGTCAATAGTCAATGGCAAGGGGTTACGAGTTGCGGGTTGACAGTCCAAAGTTCCTGGTCATTCGGTTAGCTGTGATTCAGGTGTTTTTTCAATCGTCAATAGTCAATTCCAAGATCAAGAATTGAAGGTGCAAGGCGGAAGGCATAAGGCGTAAGGAACTCAACGAGCATCCAGAATCAAGTATCCAGTATCAAGTATCCAGTATCCAGAAAATGGGGTGATTTCAATGACTGATAAAACTCCGGGGCGTTCCATTTACTTGGATCACAATGCCACAACTCATATTGACCCGGTGGCTGTGGAGGCGATGATGCCTTATTTGAAGGGAGAATTCGGGAACCCGTCCAGCGGGTATCTTTTAGGCAAGAGGGCAAAAGAGGGGGTTGAACAGGCCAGGGGGGAGGTGGCCGCACTTCTTGGTTGTCAACTCGGTGAGATAATATTCACATCCGGTGGGAGCGAGTCAAATAATATGGTACTGAAGGGACTCGTTAATTTTGCAGATCCCCAGAGATTCCACGTTATTACCTCTGCAATAGAGCATCCCGCCATCTTGAACCCGGCCCTGTATCTCATGGAACTGGGCGCTAAGGTCACAATACTCCCTGTGGATCATCTTGGACAGGTGGACCCGGAGGATGTGAGAAAGGCAATTTCATCCCGGACTACCCTGATCACTCTAATGCTTGCCAATAACGAGACCGGCGCCCTCCAGCCGATAAGAGAAGTTTCTCAGATCGCAAGAGATCACAACGTCCTTTTTCATACGGATGCTGCCCAGGCAGTGGGTAAGATCGAAGTGGATATAAACGATCTTGGGGTGGATTTCTTGAGCGTGGCTGGTCACAAGCTTTACGGACCCAAGGGTGTTGGAGTCCTGTATATGCGGAACGGCTGCTCGCTCACTCCCCTTATTCATGGGGCCGCGCAAGAAAATGGCATGCGTGCAGGCACAGAAAATATTGTCCTGGTCGCAGGACTCGGTGCAGCATGCAGGGTTGCAAAAGAGAGGTTCGAAGAGGATTTTAAGCGGAACTGTCTTTTGAGAAACCGTCTGCAGGAGCTGTTGTTTGAGGGGATTAACGGGCTGGTCTTGAACGGTCATGGAGAAAAACGACTTCCCAATACCCTGAATGTCTCGGTCCCCGGTCTGGAGGGGGGGAAGATCCTTGATGGTCTCCCAAAAATAATGGCCTCTACCGGGGCCGCATGCCATGATCGGACAGTCAAGCTTTCTCATGTGCTTTCGGCCATGTCGGTGCCCCCGGAAATCGGGATGGGAGCCCTCAGGCTGACCTTAGGAAGAAGTAATACCATGGAGCAGATTGAAGAGGCAGCCCGGCTTATTATTGAGCGAGTGAAAAGGATGCGCGGCGGGAAGTGATCTAAAGTGACTAAAGTGCCTAAAGTGAGCTAAAGTTAAAGGCCTTTCAAGTTTGATGGAGTCGTAAGAGCACTCTTGTTTCGCGCAAAGGCGTATGGGACGCCAAGACAAAAGGAATAATGTCAATATATTACCTCTGCGTTCTCTGAGGGCTCTGTGAGAAATCTGATTTTTTGTCAAAATGAATGATCAAACACCTTCATGTCTCAGGGTAGCAGTATCTGTTCCTGTACGCGGGACCTTTTTCTATGCAACTCCCGAGGATCTTGCGCCGATGGTACGGGTTGGATGCCGGGTTCTGGTACCGTTCAGCAACCGCAAGGTTACGGGTTATGTTTTAGAAGAAATTTTTGATGTGCCAGAACGGGATCTGAGGGAAATAGTTGATATTCTGGACATTGAGCCTCTCTTCCTGGAGCAGATGGTTCCATTTTTTGAATGGATAGCCGATTATTATATCCATCCCGTTGGTATGGTCATCCGATCTGCTCTGCCGGAAGAGAATTTCAAGACTGCACGCCTGACAAAAAAGGGATTAGAGGTGCTCCACGGCCGTCTTTTCCATTCTGAAGAGACAGAACTCCTCTCCTGGATAAAGGATAATCGAGATAAGAGGCTCCCCTGGCCCCTTAAGAAGATCTATCCCCTCCAGGAGAGGGGATGGTTATCCATCGAAAGCCGGACAAAAAAAGGGGTGAGCAATGAATCGTATGCGCTGAAGTTTATCAGACCAAAAAAAGGTCTTGATCTCGCGGCAGCCCTTGCAAAGAGAGGGAAGGCGTCAAAAGCCAAGAATGAGGTCGAATTTCTGAAAGTGATCTTCGAGTCCGGGGCCATTCTGTCAAAGGAGCTGAAGTCTAAATTCACCAACGGCCCTTATCTTGTAAATAAGTGGGTCAACAAGGGGGTCCTTGAAAATCAAACCGTGCCGGTCCACAATCCTAAAGGTGCTGCAAATATCCTTCCTCCTCCTGCGCCTCATGTCCTTCATGAACACCAGCGTCAGGCCTTGAACCAGGTCAGGAACCATCTTGACAAGGCTGTTTTTTCCTCTTGTCTGCTCTATGGGATAACAGGCAGCGGCAAGACAGAGGTATATTACCGGGCAGTGGAACACGCCATAAAATCTGGCCGACGAGCAATATTGATAGCCCCAGAGATATCCTTAGCAGTGTATTTAGAGGGTGTTTTCCGATCACGGTTAGGAGACCGGATCGCAGTTTATCATAGTGGGCTTAGCACCAGTGAGAGGTGTCGCCAGTGGATGAGGATGGCAAGGGGAGAAGTGGACCTGGTCATCGGAGCCCGTTCAGCCCTCTTCGCTCCTCTGCCTGAATTGGGGTTGATTATTGTAGACGAGGAGCATGATTCGGCTTATGTCCAGGAGGAGAGTAGGGGCGGCCCACACTATCAGGCGAGAGACGCGGCCGTTGTAAGGGCTAAGATTGAAAAGGCCGTAGTGATTTTAGGCTCCGGAACCCCCTCTGTTCAATCATTTCAGAACAGTATAACGGGGAGATACCACCTGCTTCTCATGCCGGATCGGGTAGAAAAGCGACCACTGCCAAAGGTGGAAATCGTGGATATGAAGGGGCATAAAAACGCCTACGGCAAAGAGATGATGATAAGCCCAAAGCTCAGGAAGGCGCTTGATGAAAACCTGATAACGGGAAGTCAGTCCATCCTCTTCCTGAACCGAAGAGGCTTTCACCGTCTCTATCTCTGTCGAGCATGTGGTCAGTCCATATCTTGCCCCAACTGCGATGTGGCGCTCACCTTTCACCTTAATGAAGACCGTCTTATCTGCCACTACTGCGGTTTCAATTCCGGGACAAAGGTTAAGTGCTCATCCTGTGGAGGAGGCAATTTGAAGCCCTACGGGTTTGGGACCGAAAAGTTGGAGCATGAGATGAATGCGCTTTTCCCTGCAGCACGGATATCCAGGATGGATGCGGATTCTACCCGCAAGAAGGGGGCGGCTCTTCAGATTTTAAAAAAGTTCGGCAGGCACGAAACGGATATACTCGTGGGCACCCAGATGATCACAAAGGGCTATGATTTCCCACATGTTACATTAGTGGGTGTTATTTCTGCCGATCTGTCCTTGAGTTTTCCGGACTTCAGAGCGGGGGAAAGGACCTTCCAGCTCCTGTCCCAAGTTGCCGGGAGGGCAGGGAGGGGGGATCAGAAGGGAAGGGTGATTATTCAGACCTTCAATCCTGATCATTATGTGATTCGTGCTGCCATGACGCACGATTTCCAGTCATTCTTTGATACAGAAAAGGGGCTTAGAGAACAGTTAGGCTATCCCCCTTTTTCCAATCTGGCATGTCTGCGGCTTCAGGGGAGTAGCAAGAAAATGACCGAGGAAGCAGTCTATCAGTTGAGTGAGGATTTGAGGGCGATCTTGCGAAGATGGCCCAAGAGGGGCAAAGAAATCCAGGTGTTAGGCCCGGTTGAGGCGCCGATGTCGCGTCTGAAGGGAAAGCACAGGTGGCAATTGTTAGTCAAGAGCAGGAGTGTGTCGCTCTTGAGGCATCTCTTAGTAGAAGTTGAGAAATCCTCCATGAAGGCGCTCAAATCAAGAGACGTTCATCTTGTCTCGGATGTGGACCCGTATAATATGCTTTAAGCGTAGCTGAATATAAATAGTGCCTGAACGAAAACTGTCTTTTTCGCCCATATCTGCGTCAGACTCAAATTTTAATCCTCGAAATACTCAATGTATTCCTGCGGTTAAAATTTTCGCCTTCCTTGATCTGAACAAAAAATCCTAATTTTCATTCGGACACTAAATACAAAATTTCACTGAAAAATCACCGGGAATCAACAGCAGACCCCGCATGTGCCTTGCGTTTGTCTTGACAGCTACGGGACAGCAGGATATAAACTAACTACATGTTAGTATCTGTTGGTTAGTAGCTAAAAGTTAGTTTTAGCGGAGGTGGGCATGAAGGATAAACTCTTTGAGTTTGAGACTGTAATCAAAGACACGGTCAACCTGTGCAATATGGACAAAGAAAAAAAGGCCATTATGAACCTTGTCTTAGACGGGAAGAAAATCCTGCTCTTCGGTAGAAGAAACACCGGCAAAACATCCCTTGTGGAATCCTTCGTGATTCCTCAGTGGCTTAAGAAAAACAAATCAGGCCTTTATGTGCAGGTTGACCTCTATGGCGTGCGCAGCCTCACCCATATTTCCCAACGGATCGCACTGGGGTTTTCTGAGGGTTTCAGCCGGGCCTTCAAAGCAAAGAGTGCTTTCCAGTCTTTTATTAAGTTGATTGCCTCTTTACGTCCGCGAATGACCCTGGACAATGACGGCATATCCCGGATTGAGCTTTCGACCTCGGAAGGGAAACCGCCTCACTTTAAAGATATTTTCCAGAAGATAAACGAAATACACCTCAATGATATCCCTGCCCTTATTGTTATGGATGAATTCCAGGACATTGCTGGTATTGATGAGGCCGAGGGTTTGCTGAGGGATTCCTTGCAACGGCTTGCTGCCACTATTCCGGTCATTATCTTGGGTTCCAAAAAGCATCTCCTGTCAAAAGTTTTTTCCGTACCAAAGGCTCCCCTTTACAATTGGGGCGAATCTGTTGAGATTACCCCCATCGAATATCTCGAATATACCGCATTTATGAAAGAGCGTGGCCTCAACATTGATCTTGATGTTTCGACTTATCTCCAGGACTGTATGAAACGAATTCCTGAGCCCATCAACATTGTATGTTATAATCTCCTCAAAAAGGCTGGCGTTAAGAAGGTATCGCTGAAAATGGTCGATGGGAATATCAATGAAATCGTACAGAACCGGCGGGGCCGACCTCAGGAATTTTTATCAACTTTAACATACAGTCAAGCTCGCTTTCTTGAGGTTCTGGGCAAGCATGGGGTGATAAAAAAGATAACCGCGAAACAGGTCCAGCGGGAAGCCAGACTTACCAGTCCCGGCATTTTAAAGATTGTTGTCCGCTTTGAAGATATGGGCATTATCTATAAGGGTGATAAGGGATATGAGATTGCCGATCCGTTTCTTGAGCTTCATCTCAGGCGGTATGGGATATAGGGTTCGATATTTGATCTAAGAAATAGCTCATTTTTTTGAGAAGGGCATGGGTGTCAAGCCGACACATTTCACAGATCTCAATATTCATGCAAATTTTGTAAATTTTGAAACAAGACATAACCAGGTCTAAACTTCTGAAATGCAGGTTGCTTTATTGTCAACTGTGTGGGTGACACCCATGCCTCCATTGAAATCAGCATTCAACAGGTGAATATGCCTGAAAGAATGAAGATAATAATTGAATGGACAGGTCAATGCACTGGCAGTTAAGATCGTGGGTAGGGGACGGCCTCGACATGGGGAATCTGTCCTATGTCAAGGGCTGACCCCGATTCATGTTTTCCTTCGGATTTCATGTTTGAATTGTCTAAAGTAGAATTTGAGGATTGGAGGTCACAATTTGTGACCTCCAATAGTGACAAAATGGGCTTAAGATATAAACCGATGGCTTTCACGGAACAAGGCGTGGCCATGCTCTCAAGTGTCTTGAAAAGTGAACGTGCGATTGAAGTCAATATAGCCATCATGCGTGCTTTTGTACGGTTTCGCCAGATGTTAGCTTCTAACGAAGATCTCGCTCGTAAATTGGAAGACATGGAAAAGAAATATGATGAGCAATTCAAGGTTGTCTTTGATGCCATCAGGGCCTTGATGACGCCACCTGAAAAACCACGAAAGAAGATCGGTTTTGAAGTAAAACAAGGGCGTGCCAAATATGCCAAACGAGCGAAGACTAAAAGATAAAACATCCTGAATATCCATGCCTGCCCCGCGTATGGCGGGGTTAATCTTGTCAAAAAAAGTTCTTTAAGGAGGATTAGAATGGTCCACGGTTACCCGAAAACCCCGGTACTCTGAACAAATTTGGAGAGCGGAGTTTTGTATTTTGTGGCTATAGGAAATGTTTTTGGTTAAACGATATGGGGTTCAAAGTGGGAAGAAATATAACGGGTCATTAACGAAAATTACACAAAACAGCACAAAATATCAAATACTTAAATGAGTTATTTACTTAATGATGGACGTCGGAGCGGCCGACAAGGCTGCAATCCAGCTGGTGAAAGTCCAGCCGTATCAGTTGCTCGTATCGGATACGTAGTGATGCCACATCCCGGGGCAGGTAACCAA
>Ga0208902_1001356_pt1 | contig 11789 bp, 11 predicted proteins | sample AntAceMetag02UKH_FD_184767 | JGI IMG/M metagenome (GOLD analysis project Ga0208902, IMG submission 184767) | Saline lake microbial communities from Ace Lake, Antarctica - Antarctic Ace Lake Metagenome 02UKH (SPAdes) (version 2) | ecosystem: Environmental > Aquatic > Non-marine Saline and...
AAAAAAAGTTCAACAAACAGGCAAAAGTGAAAATTTATTCTCACCTTGCGGCTTGCTCAAATCAGGCCCCGCAAGGGCCTTGGCGCCCTCTTCTTGCGACGACATTCAAGGTTGGCATACCCCGTCCTATTCACCTCCCACAAATGAAATAGGGGACGTAGTCAACTAATAAACTTGTTCCTATCTACAGGGTCGTTGCCACCCGGGTTAAGCGAATTGGGCGTGAGAGCTTGAATTGCGAATTAATTTTTCCTTCCGTAATTTTCTCCGTGTTTGCAGGTGGACTGTTGACTAAGCGTAAAAAAGACGGGGTCAGCCCTTGACATAGGACAGATTCCCAAAATCATCTTTTGACTTCCCTCTTATAACACAATGATTATCTATTTTCCTTCGAAAATTCAATGTCCTATCAAAAGTTCACCTTCCACTTCCACAAATCATTTTAAATATGTCCCATGTCAAGGACCCCTATTCACTATTAATTACCTTTTTCGCTTGGGGTCGGACCAAGTTATCCTATTGAGATTCATAGGTTATTTCTCCAAAAATAGGTGTTTTCAAGGCTTAAAACACCATTTTCAGGGTCAAAAACGTCCTTATAAGGGGCAACTGGTTCTCTAAGTTCATAGGCTCCATTATTCCTAAATATTTTGCGCCCTTTTGCTCTTATACCAAGCCTTTCCTTTTGGCGCGACGGCATTTAAAAGGTTTTTTCAACTTAGAATTGCGGATTTGTGATGAAAATTTTCGCTCCCAACAGGAAAAATAGCTCCTGTCAGGAGATGGTAGGGCAGTATTTGAGGTGTTGCTCCATGGGGAAACTCGTTCTGGGTACTGGGTACTGGGTTTGTAGGTTAATTGTGAGGAATCATAGCGAGAATAAAGGGGAAGTCAAGGGAAATCGGTTGAAGAATGTTTTTCACCGCAAAACCGCCCCAGAACCATCTGCCGGCCTGTCCCGGCTTTTTACGGGGAGCTACGGGGCGGGCGGGGCAGGTTCAGGATAGTGGGCAGGGTAAACAGACCTTTGTAAAAGGAGATTAAACACAAAACATGCTACAAACTTTAAACCGCACGACCCTGCCCACCTGAATGCATGGCGTTGTTGGCCGGTTAGTAGATGCAGGCATCTAATATTGATAGCACGTTTGCCAGCAGTTCATCTGAGGCACGTTCGATGCGCTTCGCTCGACGAGTACGGAAATCGACCGACTTGACCTGCTCAACCATGATGAACCCCGTCAGGCGGCTGTTTTCCGGAACAGGCACGTGGAAGGGAAACCCGCGTTCTGTTTTCGTTAGGGGACACACAATGGCCAAGCCAGTGCTACGATTGAACAAGTCCTTGCTCACAACCAGAGCAGGCCGACGCCCTTTCTGTTCGTGACCGGACTGGGGATCGAAAGTGATGGCGATAATGTCGCCTTGTTTGGGGATATAGACAGCCATCTACCATGTCTCCTTACCGACCGGCTCCCCCCAATCGACTTCGCTGGCGTGGTAGTCTTCGGGAATTTGCGCCACAAGGTCCTCGAGACGATACCGTCCGCGGATTTTCGTGATTGGCGCGACAATGATGATGCCGTCTCGTACCGCAATGTCCACCTCGTCCCCAACCCCAAGGCCAGCATCTTCTATCACGTTCTTGGCAAGACGTAGCCCATGACTATTCCCCCATTTTTGAATTTTCGTATGCATCTAACCACCTCCTTATGTATATCCATAGTATAGCCATTTCAGGCCAAGCAGTCAAGAGGTATTTTAGGTCAATATCAGGATCAGCCAGAGCCCGATTTTTGGGCGATTGGCTGGGGGACATGGTTTCTTTGTTGAAAAGTAGGTGTGAAATCGGTAAAGTACCACCGTATCAATGGCATGAAGATGTAAGGGCTATATCCTGTGGGAATATGGGGGCATTAGGCTTTTTCTTGTGTTTGGAGGCCGAGAATGGATGACTTTTTGCAGTTCGGAAAACAGGCTCTGGCGTCACAACCTTTTAGTGCGCTCGTTGGCGCAGAACTAACAGGTTTTTCGCCGGGGTGGGTTGAACTGACCATCTTAATTACACCTCAACTGAAACAGCAGCACGGCTTTGTGCACGGAGGTGTGATCAGTTACGCCGCAGATAACGCGCTTACATTTGCGGGGGGAAGTGTTCTTGGCCCAGCGGTTGTCACGTCAGAGTACAAGATCAATTATCTAAGGCCCGCTATGGGGACTGTTTTGATTGCCAGAGCAACAGTTATCCACTCGAGCAAGACCCAAGCTGTTTGCCGTTGTGATGTATTCGTGGTAGGTGATGGTAAGGAGAATTTGTGCGCCGTTTCGCAAGGCACAATCGCAAGGATCGGCCAGTCTTCAGAGACTCAAGCCTATACTGATGCAGCCGACGCAAAAAGCCGCGCGGCTGATTAACAGCGTTGTTTCCTTGTTGGCAAGTTGGTACGGAGCGGAGGAAAGGTTAAAGCGACCACCCAAGAAAAAATGAGACGAACTCAAAAAATACTTACTATTTGCAGGATGTGTGAGCAGGGCTGCGGCCTTGAGGTCCTTGTTGAAAATGGGAGACCCGTGGGGGTAAAGGGCGCTAAGGAACATCCTTATAACAGGGGATGGCTCTGCGCGAAGGGAAGGGCGGCCATCGATTTTTTTAATTCTCCCCTGAGACTCCATTCCCCTCTAATCAGAAGCAAGGGCAGATTTCTGCCCGTGGATTGGGATGAGGCCCTGGACTTTGCCGAACAAGAGCTCAAGCGGCTTCGAGAGCAGCACGGTCCCCAGAGCCTGGCTATTTATCATGGAGAGGGAACCGGGCATCAGGAAATCAAGTACTATATGAAACGCTTTGCCAATGTTTACGGGACCCCGAATTTTATGGGGGTTGGCTCCATATGTAATGCCTCTCGAACCATAGCCGATACGGTTACCCTGGGTGGTGTGACCAAACCGGATATCCCCAATACTAATTTTTTGATCATCTGGGGTGCAAATCCCTTTGTCTCCCACGAGCCTGCTCCACCGAGTGAGTTAAACAGACTCAAGAAAAGGGGAGGGCAGATCGTGGTCATAGATCCCCGGAAGACAGAAACCGGTTCAAAGGCAGACTACCATCTGGCGGTAAAACCCGGCCGGGATGAGATTCTGATCCTGAATATGCTGCATATTATTGTGCGTGAGGAATTGTGGGATAAAGAGTTCACAGGGCAATGGGTTCACGGATTTGAAGATTTTGCAAGAGAGGTTAAAGAAAATCGATTTTCCCCTGAAGAGGGGGAAACCCTGACCGGGATTGCACCTGAGCTGGTGCGACATGTTGCCTGTTCTTTTGCCAGCACCCGGCCCGCATGTATCTTCATTGGCAATGGCCTTGAGCATCACGGCAATGGAATAAGCACCATGCGCCTCCTGGCGATCATGAAGGCCATTACCGGAAATCTGGATATTCCCGGGGGAGATCTGTTTACGCCCAGACCGAGGTTGGAGGACATGACCCGTCCCCTTCCCGAACCTTCAATGCCACCCATCGGTGCCGAGAAATTCCCCCTGTTCTGCAAGGCCCGGAAAGAGGGTCACGCCCTGTGCCTGCCAGAGGCCATCCTGCAGGGAGATCCCTATCCGATCAAAGGTATGGCGATTGCAGGTGGAAACCCGTCTCTTGAATGGCCCAACAGCAGCCAGGTCAGGAGGGCACTCAGGGAGCTGGAATTTCTGATGGTCATTGATGTGGTCAGATCTCCGGATTCTCAATATGCCGATCTCATTCTCCCGGCCTGTACTTTTCTGGAGCGGGATGAGCACCGGGTCAACGTCTATCATAATCTGCCTGTCATCTCATTAAGAAGGGAAGTTGTGGAACCCCTTTATGGTTTCCCGGACCAGATGATCTGGGTGAAGTTGGCCGAGCGGATGGGATTCGGGAAATACTTCCCCTGGAAAACCTGTCAGGAGGGTATTGATTATATATTGGGAGGGTTGGATACAGACTATCACGATCTTGTATCCCGGGGTGGAATCTATGAGTATGGAAAAAGAAGATATAAAAAATATGAGGATAAGGGATTTAATACAGAGACGGGAAAGGTGGAGATTCTCTCCGGTCATTTAAAAGGTTTCGGTTATGACCCGTTTCCTGTTCGCAGGGAGATCTTTCATCCGGTTGAGGTCTCCGCAGATTTTCCCCTGTTTCTTACAACAGGAGGGAATCTGCTCTGCTATCTCCATTGGCAATACCGATACATACCCGGATTGAGGAGGATGGCCCCTGATCCCATGTTTGAGATCCATCCTGATACCGCGCTTGAATACGGATTGTCTGAAGGTGATATGTCCGAAATAGAGACCTCATGCGGAAAGATCCGGCTCAAGGCCTGTGTTACACCTGAAATACGCGCGGATACAATCCATATTCCCCAGGGCTGGGAAGAGGCCAATGCCAATGAGTTGACAGGCGCGGAATCGGCCGATCCCGTTTCTGGTTTTCCGAACCTGAAATCCCTGAGATGCCGTATCCGGAAGCTTTACCCTAACGTTGCATAAACCTTCGGTCCAAAAACGCTACGCTCGCTCTATATCAGGCTATCAAGAAACGCTGGCCCATTTTCAAGACCTCACCGTATGTTCAATACGCTTTCATCCTTGAAAACGACCCATCGTCCCTTGCTCACCTAATCTAAAGCGTTTTGAACTCAAATTTTATGCAACGTTAGGGTTTATCATGAATAAAAGCCGCTATATATCTTGAAAAGGCGGCAGGCACTGATTAACTTGCTAAAGAAACTAACTGTTAGAGGATCGAGGAGGCTGTCCGAGAATGGCTATTTTCCCCAATCTCGGCGTCAGGCTCAGATTTTAATCCTCGAAATACTTCAATGTATTCCTGCGGTTAAAATCTTCGCCTTCCTTGACCTTGGGAAAAATCTCTCATTCTCGGACAGCCTCTTAGGGGGTAAGATTAAAAACGCAGTCGAAAAGGTGATTTAGAGAGACAAATCAAGGGGTTAATCCCGCCTATGACGGCGGGACTAACCCCTTGATTTCATTTTGTTCAGTATAATAAGATATAGAACCGTATCAATAGAAATCAACTGAGAGAGATTCCGATCTACGGCGTGTAGAAATCGGAGAGGGAAATGGTTAAGATATTGTGAAAAAAGATATTGTACTTGATGAAGCGGCCCAGTATCTATTTGAATCACTCGGTGGCATCGATACGTCACCTCAGGCCGTTACCGGATCTTATAGTGACGGAGACCTCTCTTCTGCTTTGGGCGAAGAAGAGACCCGTATGGATGAGTCGCGGATCCTACTGATCGAGTTTGCCTTTCGATTGGCAGGACATCTGAGCGGGTTGAGGCTGACAGGAATTACAGCGCAGAGGAAGTCAGAGATAGACGAGCTTTTCGGTTATATATCCAGACTCGTCAACATGCCTGACCGGGGAAGAAAGATCCTTCTGCGCTTTCGAGGAATGCTGTTTTCCGCCGAAGGGAAAAACGGCCAGGAATCAGATTACGTGCTCTCCTTAGGACCTGTGGCCGTAGACATCCCTATAGTCAAGGCCGTGGCCAACCGGCGGGGTTTGACAGCCTCCCATCTGCCCGGAAGACTGACCAGGGCCTTCGAGCTTTTCAGCTCAATGGAGATCAGTACATTGCATATCTCCCTCAAAGAGTGGACAGAAGAAGAGAAGAAAAGGATGCATTTTTGCCTCCATGCTTTGGGCCGATATTTCGTAGACAGTGCGCGGTCGGCCACTGCCCTGACCCGCCAGGGACCTAAAACAGGAAGCCCCGCCACGCTGGTTTTCAACCAGCACCAGAAAGCAGATCCCAGTCTGACGATGCTTGCGGTGGTCAACAAACTGAAGATTGAAACAGCACAGGGCCTGGTAGATAAGATTTCCAATATGCTCCGACAGGCCGATCCCTCTTCCCCCCTGAACCAGCATGCAAGTATTTATGAAGCTGTCTTTGCCTTCAAGAATCTTCGCGAAAAACTGATCAGGCCTCCTATCGAAATCAACAATGTGCGGTGGCTTATTGCAAGCAAGGATGAAGAGGTCGTCACCCGGGAAAAGGCGGCGGTAGGTCGTCTGGTAATGGACAAATTCAATGATTCACCTCAGAAAGCAGCGCAGCTTATTGAAAGTATCTATGGGACGGATTTTCCCGATTTGGAGGCGGGTGCCCTCGACGCGCGTCTCGAACGGGTAACGGATTTTCTCGATGAGATCGAGGAAGACAGTCAGAATGAACTCGTCGAAAAAGAAGTCTTAGATAGGATGCATGATCGACTCGAGCAGGTACCGGAAGAGGTCTTTGACAATCTGAATGTTGGCGAACCGGGTGATGTTGAGGGCGGGAAAGAAGGCCCAGGCGGGCAGGGGCTGCACCAAAAACTCTCCGGCATGGTCTCTTTTTTCAAGCACCGGTTCGGCACCAAGAAAAAAATGCAGCAGATGATGAGTCAACCTGTGGATTTCGACGCCCAGGATTATGAGACGATTGCCCAGGATTTTGACATTACCCCTGACGATGCAGGCACGCTTGTGCAACTGCTCAAGAGTTGCTTTAATGAGAAGGGCCATTTTCTGAGATCAACATTCGAAAATAACATTCCTGCATTTGCGAAGTATGAAAAGAAAGTGTTTGAATTTCTCTGGTACTATCTCAAAGAGATCCCTGTAAAGAACGACCGGGTGGCGTTCCTCAATTCAATTCAAAGCCTGATCTCTCAGATGAAACAGCGGAAGAAGGCAATTCGAATCGTTTTGGATGATTTTATTCACTCGCCAGAGGAAGTGTCCTTTACCGACCGGAACGCACTTATCCTTGCGAATTTGCTCGTTCGAAAATACAACAAGGAACTTCGGATGGACGTAGAAATCACGCCGGAGGAGGTATTGCTGGTGAAAGATGGGCTCGACACGGACGTTGCGAGGGATATTGCCGCCTTCATAGATGAAAAGCGGGAGCCGATCTTTAACAAGATACGAACGATTCACCGTAAGACAAAAGAGCTGATCGACAGGGGAGACAAAGACGCGTCCATGCCGATTCGTTATCTTCTCTCTCTGGAGAGAGAGTGCTACATTTTTCTTTCTCTTGTAGGAAGAACGACGGCACGCAGAATTGTATATGGCGCAGTTAAGGAATATGGAAATCCTGGCTCTGAGATTTATCATCTTGCCAAGAGCCCCCAGAACATGAAAGCCCTCATCCAGCTATTGCGGGTTTCTGTCCGGGGGTTGTGGCGATTCTCTGAAACGGAGGACATTATCCTGTTGAAAGAATTGCTCGCAGCAGAGGGGGATTTCTACATCTTAACAAAGCGTGAGGCGGAAAAATATGCGATTGCCGGTGTGATGAAGTGGATTGGTGAGGCTATTGGATAAGGTTGACCTGACCAAGCCGAAAATCTTGGCCCCATAAAAAAACCGAACAGTGTTTAACTATCCGGTTTCTTTATGTGTTTTATGGGGTGGATGATGGGACTTGAACCCACGACCACTGAGGCCACAACCCAGAGCTCTACCAACTGAGCTACACCCACCATTAAATAGTGTCGATCCATAAATGGCTATTTTACGCAATCTCAGCGTCAGACTCAAATATTAATCCTCGAAATACTCCAATGTATTCCTGTGGTTAAAATTTTCGTCTTCCTTGATCTTGCAAAAACTATCTAATTTCTGGATGGACACTAACTATATAATAATAACAGAGGCTCTGCTGTTTTGCAAGGGTATTTTTCTTGGCATCCTTAATCCCGCTTTCAGAGGGAAACCTGTCGAAGATCCCCGCACATAGTGCGGGTGAACCCGTGAGCAGCTACTAAATATTTGACGCTTCGCAAAAATTTCCCTATATTAGGAACATCCTGTGTAACTTCTCAATAAGTTCGGGTAAGTGCTTTGGTATACCACATTCTTGGATTCCCGCTTTCGCGGGAATGACGGGCACTTAGCTCATTCGGTCATTCCCGCGAAAGCGGGAATCCAGTTGGTTCGCCCGAGCTTATTGAGAAGTTACCATCCCGTTTCAGGGAAAGAATATCCTGGCCAAGATCCTTATTTCCAGAGGATTAGGAACAGGGGTGCTGAAACCTCTTCCAAAGGAGTGATCGAGTCATGGCAGCCGACAAACAGATTCTGTTCAGAAAATTACCCGCTGTGGACCAACTATTGGCAAACCCGGTGGTTGAAAAGGCCCTGGTATCTCATCCAAAGGGACTTGTGCTGAAGGCGATTAATCAGGTCCTCGACGGTTTTAGGACGGATATCCGGGAAGGGAATATTGTCGAACCAGGGCCCGAATTAGACGTTGATCCGGTTTCATTGCGAGTATTGGAAAGATTGGAACTGATATCAATGCCGAGTCTGAGAAATGTAATCAATGCCACTGGCGTGGTGGTACACACCAATTTAGGGAGATCCATCTTGCCTGAAAGGGCGCTTGAAAAGTTCAGGTCTATCGCTGGCGGCTACAGCAATCTTGAGTATGACCTGGAGAATGGCAAGCGGGGAAGCAGATATGTACATGTGGAGGAGATCCTCAAGGAGTTGACCTCGGCAGAGGCTGCCATGGTGGTCAACAACAATGCGGCTGCGGTGCTCATTGCCCTTGAGACCTTGGCCAAAGACCGCGAGGTGGTGGTGTCGCGGGGCCAGTTGGTTGAGATCGGCGGGTCCTTTCGCATACCGGATGTTATGCGTAAGAGCGGTGCAAAAATGGTGGAAGTGGGGACCACCAACAAGACCCATTTAAAGGATTATGAGGAGGTAATCGGTCCCCAGACAGCCCTCCTCCTGAAAGTCCATACCAGTAACTTTCAGGTGGTGGGTTTTACTGAAGAGGTGCCCATGCCGGAACTCGTTAAATTGGGAGAACGGCACGGAATCCCTGTAATGGAGGATTTGGGGAGTGGATGTCTTGTTGATTTCTCAAATTACGGTCTAATCAAGGAACCAACTGTTCAGAAATCCTTGGCCCAGGGGGCGAATCTCGTCACTTTCAGCGGCGATAAACTGTTGGGAGGTCCCCAGGCCGGAATTATCTTAGGCCGGAGGGATCTAATTACAGCTATTAGGAGAAATCAGCTCACAAGGGCCCTGAGGATTGACAAATTGACACTTGTGGCCTTAGAGGAGACCCTCAGACTTTACAGGGACCAGCGTGTTGCCATGAAAGAGATCCCTACTCTGGTAATGATATGTCAGTCATACGATTCCCTAAGGGAAAAGGCTGATCGCCTGTACAAGCTGGTCAGCGATATAAAAAGCAACAACTTTTCCATTGAGCTGATTGATGGCGATTCAAAAGTAGGGGGGGGCGCTCTCCCTCTTCAGGAATTAAAGAGCAGGCTCTTGTGCCTCATCCCTAAAAGACTTTCGTCACAGCAAATGGAGGCCCGGCTCAGGGTCTATGCCTCCCCTGTGATTACGAGAGTCGAAAGAGACAGGGTTATGTTCGACGTAAGGACCATCCAGGAAAGGGAATTCGAGATAATAGCCCAAGCCGTAAAGGACCTCGCCGTTGCAGAACCATTAGAAGGGGGAGTCTAAGTTGGAGAATATTATTGAAAAGATCTTAGCAAGCTGCCTTAAAACCAATGATGAGTTTGTTCGCAAGAATGCAACAAAGATCGGCATGCTTGCTGAAAAGATCGCCTCAGCGTTCTTGGGAGATCGAAAACTCATGATCTGCGGAAACGGGGGGAGTGCTGCCGATGCCCAGCATATGGCGGCGGAATTCGTGAATCGTTTTGAGCTTGAACGTCCCCCACTCCCTGCAATGGCTTTGACAACCGATACCTCAGTGATTACCAGTATCGGGAATGATTATTCCTTTGAGGATGTCTTTTCAAAGCAGGTGAAGGCCCTCGGAGTAGAAGGGGATGTTCTCTTAGCTATAAGCACGAGCGGCAACGCGAAAAATGTTATCTCTGCTGTGGAAGTTGCCAACAAGCAAGGACTGTACACAGCCGGGCTTCTCGGAAACAAAGGTGGAAAGCTGTCAGCCGTGGTTGATATAGCCCTTATTGTAAAGAGCGATGTGACTGCCCGTATCCAGGAGGCGCATATCTTAACAGAGCATATCATATGCCACCTAATAGATTACATCCTTTTTCAGAAGCATCTGGGGGATGAGTAGGAGTACCGAATTAAGTGCCTAAAGTGAGCTAAAGTTTCAAGTGAACTAAAGTTAATGAGTCGCTTCGCTCCATCTATTTAGAATGAATAAAATGTAACAACTTTAGGCGCTTTACACTTTGTTAGGTATCTTTTTAATGCCCCCAGGATTGCCACTGTATTCCTGCTTTCGCGGGAATGACGCAGATAGCGAATCTGCCACCGAATGTAATTTCTAAGGAACTAAAGGCTTCTGGAGTTGCATACCACCTTTAACTTTAGTCACTTTAGGCACTTATACAATGAATAGACTTAAACCGATATCATTGGATGGCGTAAAATCGTATCCCCTTAAAGAGAGGGAGAGTAAGGTCGATCTTGACGATTTTGCCCGTGCCTGGGAGTCCGGAGGTTCAATGAACAGGTGGTTGGAGTCGTTGCCACGGATACTTGCGGGAAAGGATCTCCTCGAAATCCGGGATCGTATGGTCCAGGCTGCATCCTCAAACAGGACCATAATACTCGCCATGGGCGCTCATGCCATAAAGGTGGGCCTCAATCCGGTCATTATAGACCTGTTAGATCGCGGGATCATTAAGGGATTAGCCATGAACGGCGCGTGCATCATTCATGATGCTGAAGTTGCAATGTCAGGAAAAACGTCTGAGGACGTGGCCTCGGAAATCGGGGCTGGACGATTCGGGATGGCCGAAGAGACGGGGAGATTCCTGAACGAGGCGATTTCAGAAGGGGCAGCAAAGGGGTTAGGTTTAGGTGAGTCTGTGGGGGCCATGCTCATTCGAGAGGATTTCCCCTTTAACCGGCAGAGTCTTCTGGCACGGGCCTATGAGCTTGACATCCCGGTAACCGTGCATGTGGCAATGGGGACTGACATCATCCATTTTCATCCAAGCGCGGATGGTGCATCCATTGGCAAGGCTTCTCATCATGATTTCCGGATATTCTCCCGTCTCGTTTCAGAGTTAGAGGGTGGAGTATTCATCAATCTTGGTTCTGCAGTGATTATGCCCGAGGTCTTTTTAAAGGCCCTTAGTCTTGTGAGGAATCTCGGTCATGAGGTCAAGGATTTCACAACAGTAAATATGGACTTTATTCAACATTACCGTCCCATGACCAATGTTGTTCACCGGCCCACCTTAGATGGGGGAAAGGGATTCAGCCTGACGGGCCACCATGAGATTATGTTTCCCTTGTTGGCGGCTGCAGTCATTGAAGGGTTGGATAAAAAACTATAAGAAAGGAAAAAGGTAATGCCTATCTATGAATATAAATGCTCAAAGTGCGATGAGGAATTTGAGACACTTGTTTTTAAAAGCGACGAGAGTGTCGCCTGTCCCCAGTGTAAGGGGGAAAATGTAAAACGTCTCATGTCGGCCTGTGGGTTTAAGAGCAGTGGGAGCTTTACACCCTCTTCAGGATCATCTGATTGTTCAGGCTGTTCAAGCACCAACTGTAGCACTTGCCATTAGGTTTTAGACAGGAATAGAATCCGGTCAATCCTGTTAATCCTGTCAAAAAAGGGCTTGATATGTTTCGGATCGGTTTTGGATATGATGTTCATCAGCTTGTTGAAGGGCGTCCTTTGATACTTGGGGGAGTAAAGATCCCCTATCCCTTCGGTCTTGAAGGGCATTCAGAT
>Ga0208902_1001357_pt1 | contig 11781 bp, 15 predicted proteins | sample AntAceMetag02UKH_FD_184767 | JGI IMG/M metagenome (GOLD analysis project Ga0208902, IMG submission 184767) | Saline lake microbial communities from Ace Lake, Antarctica - Antarctic Ace Lake Metagenome 02UKH (SPAdes) (version 2) | ecosystem: Environmental > Aquatic > Non-marine Saline and...
AGTATGGCAGATTAAGGTGTAAGTTGTTGATTTTATAGGAATTACCAGCTCTTTCCAGATTTAGCCACAGTTTGCTCGATTTACCTCTCAGTCCCTGCAATATTACTACAAAAATTCTTTAAGATAATCCTGTTGCTAATCCGTATAAAGTCTGTATACTTATTTATAAGTATTGATAGTTTATACGGAGTGTATTATCTTCAATTTTTTACAAATTTATATTGACAACCGCCCATAACTGTCCTATATTATAGAACAGTTGTACTATACAATAGAACAGGAGATGTAATATGCTGATACCGATCCAAAGAAAAAAAATTCTCGGGGTGTTTTTTAAAAATCCTTTTAAAGAAGTGCATCTTAGGGAAATAGTCAGGTTATCCGGAGCTTCGCTTAGCAATGTGGATAACTCGATGCGCTTATTCGTTAAGGAAGATATGTTTAAAAGACGGGAAGCGTCCAATATGGTGTTTTTTAAACCTAATCTTGAAAACGAAGCACTTCTGAAGATATTCGAATATTTAGAGCTGGAGAAGAAAAGAGATTTTTATGGCAAAAATAAGAAGATAGCCAGATTATTGCAAAAATATTCCAATGCAATAGTTGATTTGTCCAACAAAAAAATCCAGATAGTCATACTTTTTGGTTCGGTTGCAAGAGGCGATTGGACTAAAGAGAGCGATGTAGATATGCTGGCTGTTGTTTCAGGCAAAGAGAATGAAGTGACTCCGATATTAAATAAAGCAAAAGTAGACGTCGGCCCGTTATTAGAGATAAGGCCGATAAGCACTACAACAGAAAAATTCGTAGATGGTTTCAAAAAAAGAACTGAGTTCTATGATGAACTCTGGAAAGATAGAGTGATTTTATATAATGAGTTTTTGTTTTGGCAGTTAATTAGAGAAGGAGGCAAGTCCAATGCCTAGGGATATCGAGAAAACTTTACGCGGATGTTTTCATCCTAAAGAAGGCAAGCCGAATCTACAAAAGGTGCCTGTCAACATTGATAGAGTAAAACAGCATATTGATAAGTCGCACCGCAATCTCCGTGCAATGAAAATGATGTTTGACAATGATTTATTTGACTGGACGATAATCTGCGGATATTACGCTATGTATCATGCGGTTTTAGCCGCATTGTTTAATATAGGTATTCGCGCTACAGCTCATTATTGCGCGATAGCCGCTTTTAAGAAATTCTATGTCGAGCAGGGAAAAGTCGCGCCAGAATATATTAACTACATTAAAAAAGCGAAACATCTTGAGCAAAAGTACGCCGACACATTAGAAAAGGCGCAGGAAGAGAGAGTTGTTGAGCAATATGGCGTTGAAATCCTCACCAATGATGATGCGGAGTGGATTGTAGGAGACGCTAAAGATTTTATCCTTAAGATAGAAGAAGTATTAGCAAAGTAGATAAATTGATATAAAATCCCTGGGCCGTGGAGATAGGATTTTATTATGCTGGAACAGAATTGGAACGAACATAGGACTAGAAAAGAATATATCGATAAGCTTCTTGCAGATTCCAAATGGACCCCTATTGTTCCATTTAAGGATAATGGGTAGTGGAAATATAGTGGAAATAGTGGTGGATTTGTATTCAATGGTGCGGAAGGGGGGAGTTTATTTAGGGTTTTCACGTAACCCTAAATAGTATGGCAGATTAAGGTGTAAGTTGTTGATTTTATAGGAATTACCAGCTCTTTCCAGATTTAGCCACAGTTTGCTCGATTTACCTCTCAGTCCCTGCAATATTACTACAAAAATTATTTAAGAGGATGCCATTGCTAATCCGTATAAAGTGAATATACTTATTCATAAGTACTAACAAATTATACGGAACGCACATTCAATTTTTACGGCTTATGCCTATTGACAATGTGAAAAATTGTGGTAAACTACTATATGTATAAAAAGTATATGAAAGTTATTTTGGAGATAACCTATGACACCTAAAAATACATCAAAGACTTTAGGTCCGATTGAGACTAACATAATAGCTCGTTTAACGTACGAAAAAAAGACAATTGTCACTACAGAGGATCTTGATCAGCTGTTTAAATTGTCTCCTGAGAATAGAAAACAAGTGGTTTTTAGGCTCAAAAAAAAGAAAATACTGATGCCTATAAAGCGCGGCGCATATGCCTTTTCTCCTCTTGAAGCTGGTCCTGAAGGAACAGGGGTAGATGAACTTCTTATCCCGCCACTATTCTTTCCCAAGAAAAACTACTATGTCGGATACTCGACCATGTTCAATTATTACGGTTTTGCCGAACAGCTTTTTCAGACTGTGTATGTTCTTAATACCACAAAGCGTATGGAGAGGATAATTTGCGGCCTATCGTATAAATTCATACGAATTCCTCAAGGCCGTATGTATGGGATAGAAAGAATAAAGGTAAAAGATACGGAAATAAACATTAGCTCAAAAGAGAGGACACTGATAGATCTCCTTTATTTTAATAAACCAGTTGGGGGGATTACCAGTGCTGTTGAGATATTTACGGAAATTGTAAAAAATAATAAATGTGACATAGAGAAGCTTATTGAGTGTGCGGCAATTTTTCCAAATATTACAACCAGAAAGCGCATAGGGTTAATACTTGAGGGTGCGGAAATTACTGAGAACATTTTAAGGCCGCTTGTTAAAAGTGTAGAGAAAACAGCTGTCAGTTCGTTTGATGGATCGCGCAGAGGCACCTTAAATAAAAGATGGAGAGTCATAATCAATGATTCACGAAAATAAAGATGAATTTATAAAATCTTTGGAAAGAGCGTCAAGAAAAAAGGGATTTTTGCTGCCTCTGATAGAAAAGGATTATTACTTGACGCTGATTCTGTCCCGGGTACACGAGCTTTCTGAAAATCTTATTTTTAAAGGAGGAACGTGCCTGAATAAAGTGTATTATGTTTATTACCGCTTGAGCGAGGACATTGATTTCAGCATGGTGCTTCCTCAGTACGAGGCAACGCGTGGTCAAAGACGTAAGTGTATCCAGCCGGTTAAAGACAAAATCAAGAAGTTTGTTGAACAGTTTGGGATGAAGATAGATGATGCCAGCAACCCCGGACGCAATGAATCTAAGCAGTATGTATATTACTTTGTGTACCAATCAGCACTACGTGAGGTAGAAGCAAAAATTAAATTTGAGATTGGGCTTAGGTTTAATCCGTTTGATATGATAAAAAAACGCCCAGTACAGCACGCTTTCCTGCATCCATTTACAGGTGAGCCACTTTTTGATGGTGGTCAAATTAACTGCTTATCTTTAAATGAACTTATAGCGGAGAAGTTACGTGCAGGCGCGATACGAAAAATTATAGCGCCTCGAGATTTCTACGATATTGACTTTGTTCTGCGTAATAAGTTTGATTTAACCAATAAAGAAGTAATAGCGCTGCTTAAGAAGAAGCTTCAAGAGGATGACGCTGATACAGATTTAGGTAAATATAGAGAGAACCTCGGCAGGTCAGATGAAGAAATAAAGGATATGAATTCACGTATTGAAACAGAGCTATTTGACGTTTTAACACCTAATGAGAGGGGAAACTTTAACCTTAACACTGCGCTTGAGAGAATTAATAAGGTTATGGAAAAGGTGACATAATGATAAAATTTGGGATTAGGCAGTCATTTGATAGGATCGAACAAGTTGAAGAAAGATACACGAATCTATACGTGCCTGTTGAAGTGGCCCTGCCTTATTACTGGGATATATACGAACCGGTTAGGGAACATTTGGCAGAGATCGCTGAAAAGATTAAATCCTATGGCACAAAGGTGCTAAGCATACATGCCGTTCAGGCACCCATTACTGATGAAAGATTCGAGCTTTTGTCAAATGTTGTGGATGGAGCCTTTGAGCAGAGCATCCTTTCAAGTTCCATTTAAGCAGTTATCCCTTCAAGTTTTTCCGGTTCTTTAACCATCAAACCATCTTCAAATTTCACACCTTCCCAGACCTGTTTTATTTTTCTATGACCTTTTAATTTCTTCCATCTTTTCTGAGCTGATAGGATAAGCTTAAAGACCATTGTTAATGTTGCAATCCTTGATCCGCATCCTTTTGTTTTTATGGTTCTGAGCCTTACAGTAGAGAACGTGGATTCGATAACGTTTGTGCTCCTTAAGTGAACCCACTGCTCGGCCGGATAATCATAAAAGCTAAGCAATTTCCCACGGTTATTCCTCAGGCAGTCAACAGCCTTTGGGTACTTAAGATCAAATTCTTCTATAAATATATCAAAGGCAATGTCTGCTTCTTTTTTAGTAGGAGCAAGGTATATATTATGGATCATTGTCTTGGCTTTCCCTTGAAGGCTCTTAGGCAGTTTATCCAGGGCATTAGCTGTCTTATGCACCCAGCATAATTGATGATCTGTCTCAGGGAATTCTTCTTGTAAGGCTGCCCAGTATCCTAAAGAGCCGTCTCCTATTGATAGTTTTGGACCCTTGGATAATCCCATACGTTTCAATTCCCTTATGAGAGACTGCCAGCTCAATTTTGATTCCCTGAACCCGTCCATTATAGCCACTATCTCTTTTTTACCGTCAGTCCTTGCTCCGATTATGACTAATACGCATTGCCTGTCGCTATCAAGCCTCACGTTAAAGTATATGCCGTCTACCCACCAGTATACGTATTCTGTTTTAGATAAATCTCTTTTTATCCATTCGTTATATTCCTGTTCCCAGACTTGTTTTAATCGGACAATGTTCTGGGCTGATAAGCCTATAACCTGTTTACCAAGCATGGCTTCAAGGGCTTCTGTAAAGTCTCCTGTTGAAATACCTTTTAGATAAAGTACTGGCAATAACTCATCTATATTCTTTGTTCTCCTTAAATACGGAGGGATTATGCTGCTTTTGAAGCGCTTTTCCTTGTGTCTGTCTAATATCCTGTCATCTATACGTGGGGTTCTGACATCAAGCTGGCCTGCGCCGGTGATAATCCTTCTGGATCTATTGTGTCCGTTACGCACAATCTCTCTATTACCGTTATCATCCAGGATATACTGATATTGCCCTAAAAATAAATCCACTTCGATCTCTAATGCCTTCTGTAACATCTCTCTTGCGCCTTCCCTTGCAATATCATCCAGGGATTTTTTAACGATACTTTCCTCTGGACTTATCTTTAATCCGGATGTATTATTATTCATAGGGTATCCTTTCTTTTATGCGTGTCGCCTGACACGCTGGTTTGTTTTAGTTCTATTTGAAAGGATACTCTTTTTTTATACTCTTTTCAAGCCTCCAGTCCACAACATTCGATTATACCTCGAAAGATTCAGAACATGGGGCAAAGAGATAGCCGATTTTGCGAAAGCGCTCGGAGCGAATACCATTACTTTGCACCCTAACAATGTTAATAAGGATAAAACTGTCCAAGACGAGACGCTCAAGAATTTAGATTATTTTGCCGGTCTATATAAGGACGAGGTGATTTTCTGTATTGAAACCTTTGAAGGTAAGCGACGAGTATTTACTCCTGATGAAATAGCTTCAATAAGTTTGCCTATGACGCTGGATATATCGCACATACAAGATGACGAAAAGGTCTGGAGGCTGATCAAGAGGTATAAAGAGCGAATTTTAAATGTTCATCTTTCATCCAGAGAAGGCGCCAGACAGCATTTGCCCATAGATGGTTTTTGTAAAGAGATAGTAGCGTATCTTGTTGAGAGTAAATGGAAAGGAAATGTGATATTGGAGTATCTCTTTGAGTATCATGATCGGATGTTGAAGGATTTGGAATCCTTGACGCAATGTGCCCAAAAGATTGCTTAAAGGAGACAAAAAACAGAACAAACAGGACATAGGGAATGATGGTAAAAGAAGCCTTAAAGATTTGGATTTAATGGTGCGAATGATGTCCATCGGGAAAGAGCAGTAGCTGTAAAGTCTATCAGGATGAGTTCGATTCCTACTCTATTTATTATAGTTTAACATCAGTAAAACAGAAGATAAACTATAAAATTATGCTTGACATATTACAAGTTGTCAGATATACTTTATATTGATTAAGAGGTGCAATAATGTTTAGACATAAAGAAGAAATAAAGAGGATACTTAGGGCGCTTTCGGAACAGTTAGATGCTGAGGGGGTAATTAATATAGAGATGGTTGTTTGTGGCGGCGCTGCTTTAAGTATATTAGGATATGTGCAACGTACAACCAAGGATATAGATGTTGTTGCGTTTGTAGATAAGGGTAAAGATGGTTTAACTTTTTTAACCAAGGCAGATCCATTGAGACCTGAAATTATAGAAGCAGCCAGAAAGGTACAAAGAGACTTTAATTTACCAGAAAATTGGCTCAATGCAGGACCTGCGTCTGTTATGGATTTTGGTTTACCTGAAGGGCTTATGGATAGAGTAGAGACACGTACTTATGGCAAGAGTCTTATTATTCATTTTCTTAGCCGCTATGATCAAATCCATCTTAAGCTTCATGCGGCTGTAGATCAGTCTGGGGGAAGACATTATGATGACCTGATGGCGTTAGAACCCACTGTACAAGAATTAGAGGATGCAGCTCGCTGGAGCATGACTCATGATTCTTCGGGAGGTTACAGAAGAGTTTTAAAGGATTTTCTTGAAAAGATAGGATACAAAGATGTCGCAGACAAGCTTTAAGCGTTTTTTCTTGGATAATATTTTTGATTTTCTCTGGCGGCAATGGTCGAATTTAGGTATTGCAGGCGGTACTATACCAGCGGATACATTGGTTATTGACCCTGAAGCTCTGTTTATATTTTCATTAGAATTTGCCCGATATGAACCGCGTCTTTTTGATGAAATTCTTGACTGGCTTGTTATTAATGGAAAATGGATTGATATTCAACGTCTCAGGGGAATTTTGAAAAAGAAAGATGAGAAGACAAAACGATTAATAAGTGCAGTTGCGTGTTTTCTATCGCATGAGGCAAAGACGTATACTCGTAAATGGCAGGCACTTGCTTCATATAAGAAAGCTGATTCAAATACACAAGATGAGATGCTTTTTTTGACAAAAGGAGGTAAGCCCTATCCAAAGCCAAGGACAGAATCTAATATATTTCGTGATTATGGGTTTGTGCGAGAAGCTTTTGTCTTACGCAGGATGTCGAGGCCGGTAGCGGCATCTGTGTGGTGCAATGTCCGTTTTTTATTAAGAGCGCTTTTTGGTATTGGCTCACGCTCAGAGTGTATTTTGTATCTATTGACTCATGAAGCAGGACACCCCAGTGAAATAGCTGAAGCGATTGGTATTTCAGTAAGGGGAACGCAGGATGCTTTAATTGAGTTAGCAGAGTCAGGATTGGTTTTAACGCGTAGAAGAGGAAAGCGGAAGATCGAGTACTGGCTTTCAGCAAAAAGATGGGGAGAGTTTTTAAGAAACGAATCATTCAATGAAATAAAGCCGTCACTTTGGGTTAACTGGTTAGCAGTTTTCAATGCACTTTCAAGAGTCTGGGATGTATTGAATGAGATAGATGCAGGCGAAAGATCAGATTATATGAGAAGTTCTAAGCTACATGAGGCAATGGACACTTTTATAGCACAAGAACTTTCAAAAAGCGGAATAGATATTTCACCAATTCCTGAAAAAGGAGCTGGTGTAAGCATAGAAGAATACACAAAGAGATTCGAGGAATTTATAAAAAAGCTCTTTAATAAAATCTGACTCCTCTCTGAAAATTAGGAAGTGATATTATGTGAAATCTTATATAGTTAATAATGAAGAATATTGACAGGGAGACTAATTTTTACCCTGTTATAAAATAGTGAAATGTCCGGTTTATTAACAAATGAAATGTCCGCTTTCAAAGCGGGATATGGTAATATGCTTAACTTAACTATGGAGGTTAAGTATGCAGGCATATTATTCAAAACCCGCACTGGAGCGGGCAATGAAGGTGCAAGAAGTGATCCTAAGGGCAATATCTGGACAGATCCTTTGGATGGAAGCAGCAGAGATACTGGGTATTACAGACCGTCAGATGAGAAGGTGGAAACATAGATACAAAGAATATGGATATGATGGTCTATATGACAGACGCAAGAAGATGCCAAGCCCTAAAAGAATGCCGCTTGAGAAAGCAGAAAAGATCTTGAAACTATATAGAGAAAAATACTTTGATTTTAATATCTCGCACTTTTACGATAAGCTGCGAAGCAAACATAACGTAAAGATAAGCTACAACTGGGTAAGACTTGCCTTAGAAGGAGCAGGCCTAATAAAGAAGCGCTTAAGGCATGATAAACATCGCAAGCGCCGCCCTCGCAAGCCACTAATAGGCATGATGATCCATATGGACGGTTCACCATATGACTGGCTTGGTAATGGAACAATGTGTGATCTTGTTCACGCCTATGATGATGCCAATAACAAGCTCTATGACATAGAGCTTGTTAAAGAAGAAGATGCCATTACCTGCATGAGGGTATTAAGGACTACGGTCGAGAAAAACGGCATATTCTGTTCTTTGTATACAGACAGAGCCAGTCACTTCTTCCTTACAAAAAAGGCGGGAGAGGCTGTGTCAAAAGACACACTTACCCAGATAGGAAGAGCCATGCAGGAGCTTGGCATACAGTCTATCCCAGGTTATTCCCCTCAAGCAAGAGGCCGTTCAGAGCGGCTTAACAGAACCCTCCAGGGCAGAATACCCCAAGAGCTGAGGCTCAGAGGCATAAAGACAATGAGAGAAGCGAATAAATACCTGAAAACAGAATATATAAAAGAATATAATAAAAGATTCGTAAGGAAGCCAGAGCAAAAAGGCACTGCTTTTATCCCTGTTCCCAAGACAATAGACCTTGATAAGATCTTTTGTTTCAAGCATGAAAGAACCGTTAATAACGATAATACAATATCGTTTAAGAATAGGATTCTACAGATAGGCCCATCTGAATTAAGAGTATCATTTGCCAAGTGTAAAGTAATTGTTTATGAACACCTGGATGGTTCTATAAGTATAGGCTACGGCCCTCACATGCTGGGCTATTATCTACCCAAGAACTTATCCACATATCAACAGTATAAACAAAAAGAAAAGGTAGCCAAAAGAAAAAGGACTACGACTACTATTACTTTAAATCAAAAGCGGACACATCACTTGTTAGAAACAGCGGACATCTTGACATATTAGAGAATACATTGTATACTTTAATACAGAGAATTGTATAGATATATACAAATAATTGTATGAATAAGTACAGAATAGATAGACAGGAATTGATTAGCGGATGGGATGGCTTTCTTAAGAGAAAGGTCCATTTGATCGCATGTGGCGGCACGGCTTTGACACTTTTAGAAATAAAACCATCAACTAAGGATGTTGATTTAATTGTGCCGAATTTAAGCGAATACAAATATTTTATGCCTACTTTAGAACAACTAGGATATAAACCCGCAACTGGCTCAGGATGGAGGAGAGGAGATGGTTTTATTTTTGAATTCTTTAGAGGCAAGGCTGTTCATACTACAGAATTATTAGAGTCGCCGTTAGATAACAGAAACCACAGTTTGATTAAGGAGTTAAGCTATATCTATTTAGGAGTCCTTAATTATTACGACCTAATTATTAGTAAGTTGTTTAGGGGAAACAGTGTAGACATAGAGGATTGTCTTGCTTTAATAAAAGCAAAGAAGAAGGACATAGACTTAAAATTGTTGGAAAAGCGGTTTAGGGAGACAGCTTCTTTCGATGTTTCAGAAGACAGGGTAAATAAAAACTTAGAGCATTTTTTGAGAATTATTAAAAAACGAGGGCAGGATAATGGTTAATAAGAGTCTTTTGAAGAGATTGGGAAAGCTTGGCTATCCCTTATTTGAAACAGAAGAGCCGCAGGATGCTAATGCTACATTAGCCGAAGTAGTTCAGAGCAAAGATCTCCGTCTATGGGAGGGATTTCCTGTTGTATTGGCTAATAGTGCTGAGAGAGGGCTTTTTGATTATGAGATGGTTAAATGGCATCTTAAAAAGCCATTCGATAGATTTAAGTTAGTTCCGTTATTGATAATGTCCCTTGCGCTTTACAAAGTATTAAATCTAAAGTTTTCATGGGCGGAGAAATTTAATAAAAATTTGAATAGAGATGACAAAAGACAGTTTAATAGTCTTTTGAAGAAGTTAAAAAAGAATGAGGATTTTAAGGTTTCAGGATGTCTTATGTCCAGTCAAAGATTAAAAGTTGCATTTGATAATTATTTTAACCAGGAGCGTTCAAAACTTAATGACCTGCTTTCTGTAAAGGAGGAATTAGGGCTTGAGTACGCATTATCTCAGGTTTTTTCGCCAAAACAAAAAGAATTATTTTTAAAGAAACTTAGACATGAAAAATTGACCAAGACCGAAAAGGAATATTTTTCAAGGGTTGTAAAAAAGAAAGCCTTAGCGCTGGCCAATTCAGAATTACATCGTTTATCTCAGAAATTATTAGAATAATAAACCTTTGTTGTAAGGGGCGTGTCAAAAAGGGGCAGGTCATCAGTAAGGTCCCCAAGTGATACGTCCCTATAAGCCTGCATAAGCCTAATTTGTAGGTGTCCTTCGACGCGTCCTGAGCTTGTCGAAGGACTTGCTCAGGACATGGTGAGCAAGTCCCCGAGCTTGTCGAGGGGCCGCGTCGAACCATGGTGTGGAAGGAGGGAGTTTATTTAGCCCTTTTCCTGCATCGCTATACAAATCAACAAAATAGACGTAATTTGCTTTGTTTTCAATAGGTTACGTTTCTTACCAAGACTTACCTCTATTTACCCCTAACTGCCTATCACAATAAATCCATAGTGGAAATATAGTGGAAATTTTTTGACCTGAAAAGTAGAGGATAGAAAGGCATAAAAGAAGGTATTAAAAATCTTTAATAATATAAAAAATGTGGTATAATATATTTATGAAAAAGATATGGATACATAAAGCAGATTCGTTTAAAAAAGCAAAGGATTTTGAGGCAAGGTATTATTCTGACATGACTAGTTCGGAAAGAATAGATGTGGTTCAATTTTTAAGGGAGCGCTATTTTAAGGTAAAGGGGCGGTTAAAAGATGAGAGTAGAAAAGGATTACGAAGATCTATTAAGATTATTCAATAGAAATAAAGTGAGATATTGTATTATTGGGGCTTATGCAGTTGCTTTTTACGCGAGGCCCAGGTATACGAAAGATATAGATATATTGATCGAACATGGCATTAAAAATGGAGAAAAAATTATTAAGGCATTGAAAGAATTTGGATTTAAGAGTTGCAAGCTTTCTGCAAAAGATTTTGCCAAGAAAGGCCACATTATTCAGCTAGGTTACGAACCCATAAGAGTAGATATTATAACGTCAATTCCAAAAATGAATTTTAAAGAAATCTGGAAGAATAAAAAAAGAAGTAAATATGGAGCTGAAAAGGTGTTTTTTATAGGACAAAAAGATCTGATAAAAATAAAAAAAATATCAGGACGAGAACAGGATAAGATAGATGTTAAAATATTAACCAAAAACTGTTGATTTACGCATGAATTCCCTAACCCTCCCATATAAATCAACGTTTAATTGCTTTCAGTTGCGTTCAGTTACCTCTAGCTGCATAGCCATTTTGGACAAATTTTTGACACTTTTTGTGCCAAAAGTGTACCATGAATAATAAGTCCAGATGTGGAAGGTTTTTCGGCAGAGGTCTTTCGGAGAAATTGGTGCGGAAGGTGGGAGTTGAACCCACATGAGCTTGCGCTCACAGACTTCTGAGGCCTGCGCGTCTGCCAGTTCCGCCACTTCCGCTTTTGCAACCCCAAGTATACACT
>Ga0208902_1001358_pt1 | contig 11779 bp, 20 predicted proteins | sample AntAceMetag02UKH_FD_184767 | JGI IMG/M metagenome (GOLD analysis project Ga0208902, IMG submission 184767) | Saline lake microbial communities from Ace Lake, Antarctica - Antarctic Ace Lake Metagenome 02UKH (SPAdes) (version 2) | ecosystem: Environmental > Aquatic > Non-marine Saline and...
TGCATTAATGTTAGTTGCCCCCTGATCCGATGTCCAATCAAGATGCTCGTTTGCTACAAAATCAGAGAACCCATCATGGAAGGCTCCTCCTGCCATTGCCGCACCTGCTGAGGCAACGTTTGTTGAATCTGTGACATCTGCCCCATCTTCGATATTCAAATCAGTTCTAACCTCCGTATAGGAACGCCCTTCAATATCAGTCCCATCAACAAATTTAGCAAAATCATCATCAACTGGTGTTCCACTTGTACTTACATTTCCTGAACCAGCAGATGTAAATTCAATCCCATCCTCACTTGACTTAACTGTCACAACTTTTCCAGATTCACCAGTATAAGAAGAAGGAGTATCAGACAAAGTTTGAAATGAAGAAGGACCATCAAAAGTAACATTTAAATCTCCATCATCAGCAACACTAACATTTACAGTACCATCATCATAAAGTGTTAAATTAATAGCACCATCATCAATTATGTTCAAATCTATGTCACTCATGTTGCCCTCGTAATATCACCATTGACTACAAAAGAAGATGCAGATGAAGAACTAATAGTGTCATCAGATTTCTTAATTTGAATATCATAAAAATAACTTCCAGGTTCAATATTGGTTTCAGTAGAAGATATAGTCAGCGTATGTATTCCAGAAGCATCACCAGCAACAGTTTTATAAATAAGAGCATCAGTATCACTAGAAGAAGAAGTGGATGCTATATGTTTTCTTACTGTAAAATAAATAGTATAATTAGTAGCGTCTATTAAATCTCCAGCAGAATCTTTAAGATTAATAGTCCTACTATAAGTATCTCCTCTATTTATTGTTATAGTATTATTTGCCATATTATTCTATAGTCACCATCTTTTATATTCTTATCGGATTATATCCTATATATCCCTACGAAGACTAGAACTGCCGATAAGATTAAGCTTAAAGCAGTAGTTGCAATCCACATATTTAGTTTTACTTTTCCATTGGTTTCTTTTTGATGAAGTAATATTTGTTCATGTTGTATCATATTCTGTGTCTTTAATAATTTTATTTCATTATAAATATCTTTATTAGTTATATTCATGAATGTTTTATCCATATTCATCTAATTAGCCAATCTCTTTTTTATCGCGAAAATTACAGAATGTCTATTCTTATCAGATTTTTCTAATTTCAAAAGTTCTTTTAGTTGGTTCTCGCTAAGCTTATCTTCAATAACATTCTTTTTAACTACATTACTGCTTCTACCAAGATAATCTTCTAAAATAGAACTACCAGAATTATCAGAAGTTGTAGGTTCTTCTACCTTAACTTCTTCAACCTTCTCAGTAGACTTACCACTAACTTCCTCAACATGTGGAACAGCATACATATCCTTCCAGACTAAAGCCTGTTCAGTAGGTATCTCTTCACCAATCTTGTATCCGCCAATATCTTTAATTGCTTTGTACATTTTTTTCTCCTTGTTTTTATTTAGTTTTTTAGTTGTGGTGTGGCTGTTAAAATTAATCAGCCCACAAAATATAAATTTTTGTATTGATTAGTGAAGTTACTTTCTTCCGTAAAGTACTAAAGTTATTAGCTTATCAGTAACGCTTGCAAAATTAATTGTAGCAGTTCCACCAGATAACGTAACATTTAGCGCGGCATCATCATCTGCATTTGCAGTTGCGATTGCGGCAGTAAGTGTTCCAAACTTCTTCGAGACGTAAGTCTCTCCGTCTGAAACAGTCAAAGTTACAACTTCTACAGTTGGGTCATTAACTTCTAATCTTGTGGTTACAGTAGCAGCAGTCATTTTCTACTACTCCGCATATGTAACGTCACCATAGGTTGTACCCGTGGTTCCGCCAGATAGAGTTAACTTTGTTCCAGATAATGTAAATGCTAATCCTACAGTTCCTTCTTGAACAGCGTCTCCACTAGAATCAACAGTTATAGCATTATATAAAATTGGACTTCCTGATTGCAAGTAAGTTCCAGTATTCAACCAATCACCATCAGCGGCTTTAGCCAATTTGAAAGTATACTTAACCAATTTTATAGGTGTTCCAGTCTTACCAATACTCGGGACGTATGTCTTCTGAACGACAGTTGGTACTATTGCAGCAGCTGTCATTATTCTACGTCACTGGAGTTTTTTATTGTTTTCATGTTTTTCTCCTTGTTTTATTTAATTACAGAACTTAGGGTCCTTACTTCCTTCCTTTTGGAATATGAATGAATATGGTTCCACCTCCTCATTTACGAGGGATGGTTGCCATATTCGAAATTAATACGTCAAATCAACCGGACTAACTAGTAGCACAGGTATGAATTTGAACCAATCGTCTTGGAGCTCTATTGTAAGTAGCGAAATACGTCTTAATAAAGGCATCTTCACTGTCTGCAGATTTACCTAATCTTTCGATTGTAGGTGGAATCCACATACCAACTCTATGAGATGACAAATCAACGCAGAACCAATCGTCAGTATTACAGTCTTTATCTTCAAAAACTGGAATACCATCAACGAAAAGGTCTGTACTGAAACCAAAATCTGTATCCCTTGCAGTCAACATTCTTCGAGAGTCATCAAACTTACCCCTTAACATATCACCCTGGGTAGGGCTTGTTATGAAAACAAGGTCTCTCTTATTAGAACCATCAGTAACATTATTTCGAATCGCAGCTCGCAGATTTGTCATCGAAATGACAGCTGAATCTTGATCGATATATGTGTTTCCGGCACTAGCAGGAGCTAACTTATTAGCAGAACTTCTTGTTAAGTTGTATAGAGATGTATTTCCAGCACTATCAGCAATATATTCAAATCCAATGATGCCATCAGCAGTCTCTAATCCTACCTCTGCGAACAGAGCAGCATTAATAACAGCCAATAAATCCATTGTAGAATCCATTACTTCTTGTGCGAAAACGTCACTTACAGGTCCTCCTCGAGCAGCAGCAATCATGTCACCGTCTACAGAAACACCAACTTGGTATTTCTTAAACTTAGTCTGATATTTCAGTCTAGTAACAGTTCCAGTAGCAACAGAGTTGCCTGAATATGCACTAGCACTAGTATTAGCAGCAGTCTTTAGAGTAAACTGAACTTGGTTATTTCCCTTAGAACTATAATCGTCCTTAGCAAGAATATTCCAAGTTAGAGTAGCCTGATTTAGAGCATTATAGATGATAGGGTCATAGACATCTTGTAGTTCCGCAGAACTTTGTAGATAGTCTGTGTCCGAATTCTGATTAGTAGTGATACCTAAGCCTTTATACTCAAGATTTCGACCAACTATTCCAAAACTTTTGTACTCTCTACTCTCCGCCATAGACGTGTTAGACTTTTGCCAATCTAATCCAATAGATTCACATAGAGCACCAGCTCGTGAAAACTGTTGTTTAATCTCAAGTGTCTTAGTATTATCTCTAGCTTCCATAAACTCTTTCATTTCCAAAGAAACTTCTTTTGCATTAGTTACGTTATTGTCCTTTAGAACTTTTTCCTTAAGTTCCATCTTTTCAGCAATTTTTACAGCAATTATTCCAGCTTGTTTTTCCAAAGCCTCTTTTTCCTCAAGAGTTTTCTTATTTGCTTTGAAAGCACGAAACTCTTTCATTTCTGCAACATCACCATCAGAAGGTTCTTCAGAACCAACCTCAGATTCAGCAACCTCTTCAACAGCAGGTGCTGCCTCTACAGGTGTAATTTCTTCAGATTCAGCAACCACTTCAGCAACTTCCTCCTTAACTTCTTTTTTCTTATCCATTTTTTTAACCTCCTTTAAATTTAGTTGAGTATGAGATATAAGTTCTTTGAATTCTTTGTAACCATGACCAGTAGAAATAGCCATTGGATTTACAGGATTATTAGCCGCAGTATATCCAAAAAGCATTGACTTATCCGTAAGCACTCTTACCAATCTATCATCAACAATATCGAAATCAAATCCATCATCTCCAACATCATAAGTTATTGAGAATGAATTTAATTCTTTCGTTTGAAAATCTGATATTATTTCTGGAGTTCGTGGGTCATCAGATAATAATTTTGTATCAACATATAATCCATTATGACCATCACTTAAAACAACAACTTTTGCAGGAGTATTCTCAACATCAGCTACACCAAAATATTCAGCATCAAATGGTCTTCCTTCACTGTGATGTACTCCCATAACTCTAGCTTGTTCATTTGTATTAATTTGATTAGCCCACGATTCCAATGTTTTAACAGGAGAATAGTCTGGCATATTAATTCCTTCTTGCTTATCGTATTCATCAATATGGTCAGTAGCGATTAAACCCTCAACATGATAATCTCCCTTATACTCCTTAATTTCAAGACCACGAATAGAACAAGTCTTTTCTTTTTTCTCATTACTTCTAGGTAGTGGTTTTGTTTGGTCAAACTCTTTTTTACTTATCCATGTAGAAAACATCTCATTACCTTTTTCTTCTCCAAATTGTTTTACAAATCTATCACTTATTAATTGGAAATCTTTATGAATTGCCATCATGGATTTATCTTCTTTCCTCCAGCAGCTTGTTGATTTTTATTCTGAGTATCTTGTTTCTTTTTAGCTTTCAGTTTTGCATCAGAATTTTTCTGAACATTATCATTAGTATTTAAATTTTGATTCTGCATTCCAGAAGCTATTTCCTCATCTCTCTTTTTCTTTTCTTCTTGAGCTTTACTAATAATCTCAGGATCAATACCTAAATATTCTCCTGCGTCCTCAGCAGCCCATAAACCAATATTCATTCTCTGCTCAGCAATAGATGTCTTCTGCATTTCATTCTGAGTTTCTCGAACTTCATCTTGCAAATAACCCCTACGATATTTCATTTCTACTCCAAAGAAAGGAACAAATAATTCTCGATTATATACTGCTTCTAATTTACTCTGCCAAACACTTATCTTCCTCCAGTAACCAGTATCTGCAAGTCCACCAGAATCTCCTCCAGCAGCAGCCTTACCAACCAAAAAAGGAATTCTATTAACAGGAATCCCATACATCATAGCAAGAACACTAATCAAATATAATCCTAAATCTTTATTCTCCATTTGCTGGTCAACTTCCATTAACTTTTCAACTGTCAAGTCTCCAGTAAAAACAAGATTGCCATGTTTGTTCTGAACTTTCTTATATTTCTTTAAAGTTTCAATCAAATATTTATGGTTAGGACTTCCAGCTAATTCTTTTGGCAAAATAAAAACATTATCCGGTTTACCACCATTTTCAAAGAAAGAAACATTGTTTTGAGTAATCAACCAAAGAAGATAAATCTCTGCTAAGATTGCCTCCATTGGAGGAAATGGATAAACCTTTCCGTCGAATGGCATAAGTTGAAATTCTAAAACTTCGTCAGTATCAAATACTTTATGATTAACTCCAACTCTCTGAAGATAACTAAGAACCTCATATTCATCTGTATTTTTAGACATTGTGCTAGAAGCTATATGTCTTAATTTTTTAGTAAGTTTTTCTGGCATTGTGTCCTTAATATCATCCATCATTCTTTCAGCCTTATATTCAAGAACACCCTCTTTAACCTCTGGCAATAATTGGTGTATTGAAGTTTTACAAAATTCTTTCATTTGTACATCACTAATCTTTCCTATCCAGTTATATCCAATTCCAGTAATAAGTAAATCATAAATAGTTGCTTGTGAAACTTCGATCCCACTATTCGCTGCCCAAAACTTTCTTGCATTAAGAATCTTGTTTCTTCCAGACTCTTTATTCATTGCAGTAAACTCAACACCGTCGCTAAGCATATCTGTAGCAATAATATCAATGAACCCCATAAGTTGAGGAGAACGTCTAGCATATTTTATAAAAGTCTTAAAATTAGTATCTTTAGAATTCTGACCAAACATAGAAAATCTCTCTAGAAACAAAGAATTAAGCATAGGAAAATGTCTGTCATTTTGTGACCCATTAGTGTTTCTCAGGAAGTTTTGTAGTTGTACCATTTATCTTTAGTCTCCAGTACAAGTCTAAAGATTGTTTCACTGCAAATCCCCACGCCATGATTGTGATGAAATTAAATCTCCAGCCCAGTAACCCCCAGACTGCGAAATTAACGATTATCCCCTCGACAAAGGCATTCATCAACCATATCATTGTAGCAGTACTTGCAGCCTTAAAATCGAATTTATCCAGTTTTAATTGGACCATCCCCTTGATTTTTCTGCAAGTATTTTTTAATGCAATGAATCTCTCATTAATGTACTTACTAAGTTTAAGTGGAAATTTATATTTAAATCTTTGGGTATTTTCACTTTCATAATGAACAGCCCCAGCATTACGTTTACTTGTCTGATTTAACTGCTCCTGCTTGTTTTTTCTTCTTATTGTATCCTTCATCGTATTCCTCCCGAATAATTTTACCATTGTAATAATCTTCTTCAATTGCATAGATGTCGTCGTCATTCAGCTTAAAATCGTCTTTAAGTTCCTTCTTCGCAAAGTGAGCATTTCTCATTTGAGATATTGCTGCCATCTTTTGAAGTGCATATTCGGCTCTCATATATTCCTCAGTCTTAGGACAATCATCAATCTTCTCTATAATTTTTCCAGATTGAATTTGTGCAGCAATCATGTTAGTTCTAGCCAAATAATATCGACCATTGATAGTTGCAGTAATATATTCATTCTTAGTTTTCACAAGACTCATCTTCATACCATGCTTCATTCCTTCCATACTTTTACTAGGAGTAACTTCTTTTTTAGTTTTTTCTTTAGTCATTTTTTTTAACCTCCTTAGATTTATATTTAAAGAGACAGTTAGGGGTAACTCCAAAAGTTTTATTTATAACTTTAGCAGAATCCAGAGTAAGAGCTTTACATAATTTTGGTTTCTTGTCTGGATGGTCTAAACAAAGATTTCCATTAAGTCGATTGCAATCCCAAAAATAAATAACCTTTCTACCTATAACTTCAATTCGTTCTTTTTTGAATCTCAATAAACCTCTAAGATAGTCAACACCATGATTAGAATAATATTTTATATCACTCATACCTAATTTACCCGGATTAACAGAAATATATCTTCCGCCACCCTCAAGTAACTTTGAATCAATATTTAATGAAATAGACCTACAGCACTCTGCATTACAATGTTTATGCCACTGAACACAATTCTCACATTTGGTTGCTTCACAGTATTTTTGTTTTTCTTCTTCGTCTATCATATTATTTCACACGTCACAGGTGATACCTCCGGTTGAATTATTAAACTGCATAATCCAGCAATAGCATCTGGAAAATCATCCCTATCTCTTTCATTCTCGTGATGTACCTGTAGTAATCCCCTAGCAGTAGTCCTAAATCTAAGCATACTTAATTGCTTATTACACTCCTCAACAGTAGGCATCTTAATTCTTCTATTCTCAGCAAGTAATTTGAACAAAGTGTAGATTCTTGCTTTGTTTTGTAATGAAAATTCAACAGGCATACACTGAATACCAAACTGCTCTATTCTACTTATAAAATCTTCAAGACCTTTTCCGACACCAGTATTATCCCATCCAACCATTGCTATGTTTTGAGGTCCAATACTCTTAACCAAATTTTTTAAATCAACATCAATTATATCAGTATAATCAGTTCCAGCAGGATATTCCAACATTTCATAAATATACACCTGGTCTGTCCAATCTTTTTCTTTCCTTACAGACTTATTCGGTATACCGATTACTCTTACAGTTCTATCCCCAACCTTCGCCCAATCGAAAAATATGTAAATTGGCTGTGTTATTACAGAAGGAAGTATTGAACTCCTTTTTTCTTGCATTTCTTCTCTTTCCGCCAAAGTAAGGAATCCACCCTCCGGAGATGTGAATATTGCAAGCATAGTAGAATCTACTTGTTCTCGAGTAAGTGTTTTAGACAAAATATCAAACTCCTCTTGTGTGTTTGTGGGGCAATCCAAAAAGTTAAATCGGTATCTATGATAAAAGGGATCATTCCAAACTTTCCAACCAATTCCCTGTTGTCCATTAGGATTTGAAAAAATGATGATTTGCCCTTTAGTTGTATATGTTCGCGGTTGTAGAATCTGATTATGGAAATGTTCACCATTATCATAGAAAAATAGTTCATCCTCTAGTGCTAAGTCAACTGCATAACCAAGTGCAGCTTCAGTTGCAGGCGTACAGATAATACGACTTTCCTTCAGATATACCTTTTTTGTAAATGTTTTGTCTAAATCTACATCATACACTTCTTGATACTCAAAATGTCTAATATACAGTTCTGTCTTGGTTTCTGTCTCACCAATGTCAGTTTCGCTAGACAGAGATGAATTTCTAAGAAAACTTTTAATTTGCCGAATAAGGTCTTTTGATTGAGTTTCTGTCCTAGATGTCATCAAAGTTGTTGTTCCAGGATTAGTTATTGCAAAGATTAGAGCTTTTACACACAAACAGATAGATTTTCCTATTTGATTAGCTGCGGCAAAGACAATACGCCTATGTGGATCATTTATGATTAAATCTTGATATGCGTATAACTTCAATGGTTTGCCAGAATTTCGTGGGTCCTTGAGAAATGCATAGGCATAGATTGTGTAATCATGGAGTAACTCATAAACTTTTTCTTGTTCTTCTGGAGTACCTACAGTGAGGACATCATCTCCAACTACCTTATCCCACTTAGCAAATTTTGCATTAGTAATATCTTGCATTTCCTGAGTAACCCCAGAAACTAAGTACTGCTCCATTATTCAGACTCCTTCTTAAAATATTCTTTATCTGCTACACATTCGTCTGTCATACATGGCATATAAATATCATCTTCTGTTCCAATTAAACAGCCACAACTTAATTCTAAATCATAGGTTCTACTCATCTTCAGACTCCTTCTTCTTTTTCTTCTTTTTCTCTCCGACAATAACATACTCTCTCATCTTTGCAGCAATCTCACCATGTGTAATCTCGTGAACATGCAGATTAAGAGATTTATCCCCATGAATTGCTCTTTGTAGTTTTTCCAGTAAAGCAGTGTAAGTTTCAATCCATTTTCTTGTATTATCACCTAAAATTCCATTTTTGTCCATTTCATCCTTTATCCGCTTATCCAGGAACAATTTTACCTTGACAGCTATCTCCTTCTGTGCATTTACAGGATTCTGCATATCTGTTAGTAATTGTTCAAAATCTTCCACAGTAATCTCTTTTTCTTCTTTTCTCTCCGGAGCTATAGCCATGGCTTTGTCTACTTCTTCTTGACTAATTTCCTTCATTTTTGTTTCCTCCAGCATTTTTTACAAATCACTACTTCTTGATTTGAATTTCTTAATGTGAACACCTTTTCATCATAACTAACCTCTTCACCACATACATCACAGTTAAATGGCATCTTCCACCTCATCTTTAAAAATTATAATAGCATCCCTATCTCTCACTTTTCCGACTTCCAAAGAAAGAATATCTGATTTCTCCCATCCTAAATCCTTAATTATTGCTATTGGAATGTGCGAACTATAAGCGTCACTTCCATTTGCTCTGTGTATCTTTTGTAATTTAGTCATTTTGTTAATTCTTCCTCTTCATCTAAAAACCACATGCACATTTTAGTTTTCATTTCTTCCCGGTCTTTACACCAGATAATTTGTATGGGATATCTTTCTTGGAATGTGTCAACAATTTTCTTTAATGTGGATGGCTTTGTTCTTAATCTATATGCACCTTTAAAATTCATTGATGTGAACTTTTTTTCTGTGCATTCGACGAATATGGCAAAAGATAAGTCCTTTTCTATTGCTCTTTGAATTTCTCTTGAAAACCGTTTATGTCCTTGGATTAAACTGCCATACAAATCCATTGGAGATTTTCTTTCAATATGAGCAACATTGAATAATCTCTCAGTTGTGTAATCACCTTCGTCTAATTTTTTCCTAATAACTTTGAAATTAATATCATCCCAAAGAGGTAATTGTTCTCTTGTGTCTATGATTATCATTGAGATACCTCTATCTGTTCAGTTTCTAAATTCTCAACTTCCACTTCTGTTTCTGTCAAACCAGTGACCTCTTCGACTTTAGGCTCATTCAACTTGTTAACCTCTTCATCTGATAGTTCCCTGATACTGACTACATTAGCAGTTGCAATCAGTAGACCTGGCATAAGTTCTACAAAAGACATATTGGTCCCATACGGTGCCATTACTCTCTTGTAAACATCTTTGACATTATCTGCTGAATTTCTGATATTATACTCGGTGCCATCAACCATTGTTATTTTTACGTTTATCATGTTATACCCCCATGATTACTATGAGTATATACTTTATAAATCTATCTGTTGAGTATATACTTTTTGTTGATTTTAAAATAAAATTCTGAATGTACCACTACTACTATACAAAATCCCCTAATAACCACTACCCCCCCGTAGTAACAAAATGAGCAGAATATGCCTTTATATAGTTATGTGCTATGGAGTATATACTTTAGTTATTCGCCTAACCGAATAACTACTATATATAAAACTATGTGTGATACATAACATTATTGTATAACACCTATAAGTTTATATAGTATATACTCATTTAAAAAACCCCTATATTACTTATAATATGTGTCATTATAATGAGGTATCACAAAACCGAATAACTCCCTTTATAATTATATGTGTGGTGAGATGATAATATAATATGAGTGTGCAAAAAAACTATATACCAATAGGTTTATAAAGTCCAAACTTGTGTATTTATTGTAGTGATGAGAACACACACCACACTACATAAACAAGACACTCAAAGCCTACGGCTCAAGGTGTTATATAAAAGAAGATGGCAAACAAAACATACAATATAACAACAAAAGAGATCGAACATATGCAAAGGACATACAATATAAAAGCAAAGAGCAAAGCAGACGCTAAGAAGAAGGTTTTTGCTGGGGTGGTTGATTGGGACAGTAGCGAGGTTATTAAGTCTAATATAAAAATAAGGTGTTGTGATGAGAAAACAAAATAAAAGTTATACACCAGAATCTATATGCGAATGGCATTATAAGATGAGTGGGCATATAGACACTTATAATAAGATTGGTCTGGTTAGATCTCTAAGCGGTATTACCTGTATAGGCATAGGGCTTATAACAACATTTATCCCTATGACAACAATTCCTCTTATTATGTTGGGTTCTTATCTGTTGGGTTATGATTCTAAAATAATCCTAAGCTACCTTAACCATAAGAGAAAAGAGTTATATAATTGGGTTTATGCTAATCGAACTCCAAAAAGGATAAGAAGAACTTTAAAATTGAGGTTATTATGTTAAAACTACTTACTCTATCCAAGAAGGAAAGTTTAAACTATTCTCCAGCAAGGTATATACTTTATAATCCACCTTTTTGTAGAAATGACAACTTTTTAGGCGTAACTTCTAAATTTTCTCTATTTTCGCACGTTACTCTACATAAATATATATCTCTCTTTTCTCTCTTTTCTATGTATATGTTTGTACCACATAGCGTGCTAAATACAACCCATTTTAAACCAATTCAAACTAACCAATTAAAAAAGTATAGAGGTGTATTATAAAAAATGATAGGAGTTAAACGCAAATATGATGAAGAAGATAAGAAAAAAGCTAAGGAGTATATAAAATGATAGGCGTTAAAAGGAAGTATGGGGAAGAGGAGAAAATTAAATCCCGTCGATATTATTTAATAAATAAGGATGTGATAAAAGAGAGGAATAAAAAATATAGGGAAAGGTTAAAAAATGGGGATAGACCTGCATCTTACACTAAAAATCCAACCACAAAAAAAGCTAAAAAATTAAGA
>Ga0208902_1001364_pt1 | contig 11721 bp, 15 predicted proteins | sample AntAceMetag02UKH_FD_184767 | JGI IMG/M metagenome (GOLD analysis project Ga0208902, IMG submission 184767) | Saline lake microbial communities from Ace Lake, Antarctica - Antarctic Ace Lake Metagenome 02UKH (SPAdes) (version 2) | ecosystem: Environmental > Aquatic > Non-marine Saline and...
CTTCAAATCCGTTTTTAATCATGGTAATTACCCCCCCCCTGTTACTTGGTACTAGTGTTCGCCTAACATTTCACATAGCACCCTTATGCACGATTAAGATTTTATCAATTCTTCTAATGCTGTAATAGCTTTCCCGGCATGTTTTGCCTACTACTGAATGATATATAGGCGTGTCTTCCATCGTGACCACATAGTATAACGCCAACAAGTTCATTCTTTACTCTACATATGAAATTTGTATTCATATGTTTCCTAATAGTAAATTCCTATAATGTGGTTATTAACAGGTTGGAATCTACAGCTGTTACTTTATGGATAGATTTCAACTCCTGTTGTAACCGACTCTCTTCCTCTTCAATATCATAATCATCTTGGAGACCTAGCCAAAACTGCGGTGAGGTTCCAAAAAATGCAGACAACCTCAATGCGGTATCAGCAGTAATTCTGCGATTTCCCTTTATTATCTGCGAGATCCTTGTTTGGGGAACATGAAGTTCTTTTGAGAGTTTGTAGGCACTGATGCTAAAGGGTACAAGAAATTCTTCTTGGAGAATTTCTCCGGGGTGAATATTGTGTAATCTATCCATAGACTAACTCCTAATGATAATCAATTATTTCCACGTTACTACAGTTTCCATTGTTCCAATCGAAACAAATGCGCCATTGGTTATTGATTCTAATGCTATATAAGCCTTGCCGATCTCCCTTTAGTGCTTCAAGTCTATTATTGGGGGGAATCCTTAAATCATCTAAATCTTGAGCATTATTAATCATTCTTAGCTTTCTACGCGCAGTATTCTGAATATCTTGTGGTAACTTATGAGATTTTGCTCCTTTCCAAATCTTTTCCGTTTCTTTTGATGCAAAATCCTTAATCATATTTACATACTAACGCTTAAGGTTAGTAACGTCAAGCGTTTGTGCTGTGATTTTTAGCTGGGAAAGGGCCTACTGGGAAATAGAATCCACTTTTATCTTTTTCAAAAACAAATCCTTTTGGAGTTTCAAGTAAAACAGTCACTCTGATGTTAAGCTTAATACCATTTATAGATATTGATAGATCCATCGAAATCTCATATTCCTTGTTGTAGCAGTACTGCTCCCGCCTGGTTTCCAGTTTCTTAAAATTTCCGCGCCACACCGACGGAGCACAGGACGTGCGGAGAAGGTTCTTCAATCAGTTTCTCTATATTTTTCATATTCAAATTTTGCTTTATCTATTGCTTTTTGATGGCTTACTTTTCCTGCATCTTCATTAATCTACCGTTTCGTTGCCCACGACGGAACTTTGTTCCTTGAGGAGATTTTACCCGGTATCCAACTGATATAATAACATCGAGATTATAGTATTTAACCTGCTTGCTTTGAGTTTTTCCTTCTATTGCACCATGTTTAGTGGTATGTCGGAAAAGCCGACACACCTCTTTTTCGTTCAGTTCATCTTCTTTAAAGATATTTCCAATATGTTCGGTTATAGTTGATCTTCCTTTTCCAAAAAGCATTACCATTTGTTCCTGAGTTAGCCAGATAGTTTCATCTTCTAACTGTACCTGGAGTTTTGTTGTTCCGTCCGGGGCCGTATATATAATTATTTCTGAATTATTTTCCATTTGTTAATTCTCCAAATATTTTATTTATCTAAATAGCAAAATCTGATTCATACGATTGTTACAAAGCGTTCTTTTGGGGTTCCATTTCATCTTCTAATGATTTTTGAGCAATTTGGGCGAAGTGAAACTGAGTCTTTTATACGATGTAGTAATAGCACTATCTTTTTTGCACTACTTCATACTACTTATTAAAATATTCTTTTTGTCTTGCACCTTGTGAAATTTTATTGCTGGGTCCATCTCCTCTAGCAATGTTAACAGATACTTTGGCTTCAAGTGCATGAAATATCTCTGATACATCACTATGTGTAAAGCCTGGACAGAGTATGATGGCATCTATCTTCTCCTTCTCATAAATACTTTTTACAACTTTTATCGCTTCATCTTGAGTTTTCACAACAACTGTTAAAAGTCTATACTTACCTGTGTCAATGATACTTTTATGCTTTTTACAATCTGCATCAGGTGCATGTGCTAAGAAAAGTGTTTTAAACGCCATAATTAACTCCATTTTATTCTGAATCTATAAGTATTTGTTTTACTATTTCGGCTAACACCGGACGTGTTCACCTATTTATTTAACTGATATCTTCCTATCAACTACTTGCTTATTATGGCATTGAATACCATTACAACAGCTACGGCTAATGTAGTTAAAGCAAAAAGAATTTTCAACATTTTTGGCTTAGTTTTTAATGCAAAAGACCCCCCTATTAAACCTCCTATAGCTGCAGCAGCAGCTAAAACTATCGCTGTTTTTGGAATAAAATCACCTGTAACCATATGACCAATAAAGCCCATTAGAGCGGTACCAGCAACCATTGTTGTTGAGGTTCCCACTGCTAAATCCATAGGTACTCCACATGCCAAAACCATTAGTGGAACAAGAAAGGAGCCCCCGGAAACTCCAACCATACCAGCACCAAAACCTGTAGCAAGAATAAGTGGTAATGCAAGTTTTAGATTAATTTGATACTCATTTTTATTTGATTTTAAATTCCATATTCCAAACTTTTTTTTAACAAGAATGTCTCTCTTTTTTACAGGTCGTAACATTAAAATTGAAGCAATTAGTAAAAAGAAAGAAAAAACAAATTTTAATGTTTTTCCTGAAAAATATTGAGAAAAATATCCTCCAAAAAATGCAGAGAGAGCTGTAAGTGAGCCAAGAATTAAAACAAGTTTCCATTCTACTTTACGACCTCTACCAAAAATTAGTGTTACTGAAATAGAAGAGACAAAAAGAATAAACTGCCCGGTAGAAGCAGATTGATGCATTGACAAACCAGATAAAACTAAGGCAAGAACATAAAAATTCCCACCGCCTCTCCCGGTCATAGTCATTAAGATTGCAATACAAAATATAATTAAAGCGAGTATTATCAGATTCATAAATTACCTCGATATAAGATTTAATATATACTTTCTGCATCACTTGGTAAGCTCCTTACATGATTTAAAAATGAAAGTACTTTTGAAGAATTTTCTTTCGGGAACTGGTAATTATATTCTTTTGCAATTATTTTTGCAGATTGTGTGAAAATTTCATGAAATAAAAAGATGGAATCCCAGATTCTTTCAAAGTCGGAATCAACATAAGTTTTTACATACATTTCCCATTTTTCAGGTTCAAGAAACTGTTGTAGATATTTTCCTTTTTCTCCAATAGATTTATTAAATCCTGTTTTAAATCCAATTTCCCAAGATAACATCAATTGAACAGGTTCTCTTAACCATCCCTCGATAAAGGATTTTAACAAAGGAAGTTTCTCTCTCCAGATCGTCTTTGGGATATGGGAGCCTATCGCAAAAAAGAATGCAGTACAGCAACCGTTGTATAAATCTTTTGTGGGGGTTGTAATGAAATAACTTTTTTCACTTGCCGGTTGAAGATTCTTGCATAAAACATCTTTATCAATTAGGACTATGGATAGACTATCTTTAGTATGCTCTTCCAAACTATCAATGTTGAAAAAAGATAAATCAATTCGATTTCCATCCATAAATTGTATATTGTAATTATGACAACTTCCATCAGCATTATGTGGTGGCCAGGGGCCAATATTTGGTTGTTCAACAATTATTGTTTCACCAAAATAGGGCACTACATCTTTTTCAATTTTATAAGGCTCAACATCCGTGGTATAGCATGCTATATCATAATCTTGGAAAATATCCTTCTTGGGATTTGGGTTTGCCCTCGAGCCATTTAATATTACCACACGAATTCGGGTATCTGTTTCCGCAAATTCATTTATCAGATCTAATATTTCTTTTTCATTTCTTGTCTTCATTTTTTTTCCTGCCGTTTCACCCAAAATATCATATAACGTTCCAGAAATATATGCCGTTTTTGTACAGTACCCTGCTTAACTCTACTCACTTTCTATTTATTTATGAAATTCTCAATATCAAGTAATGCAGGATTATATCCATCTAAAGTCATAACTTTAAGTGTTGGAACATCATACGTAGGTGGTGTAACCATCATCAAGGTTACATTTCCGAGAAGACAACCTTTGGTTTGAAACACCCCAGCCTTATCCTTGCTCAGGGCAATCCGTTCAAACAAACCAGTTTGCCTTTGACGTTTCAGTTCGCGTACTGACCAGGTATCATTGATGCACTGCTTTTCGTAAAAAGTTCTGCATAATGAGACTAGGTCAATTTTCCAGACAGTGTCAGGAATTTTGGATACTTGAGGTATTGGGTAGGTATCATACCGTTACCTCCTATCACGAAAAGGAAATGCATGCCAAAAACAACTTACCACCCCACTCCTCCAGAGAATTTGTCCTTTTGTGGGAAATGTACCCGGTACAGGAGTCCGGAGGCGGTTCTTAACCAAAAACGATTTCTTTAGGAAATAGCTCAACAACCTTCCTTTTAAATTTATTAAGTTTGCGATAATCGACAAAATCTTTATGCTGTAAAACACCCAATATAACAGATTGTTCAATCTGAAGCTTCTCAGCTATTGTGTTTAATTTTAGTTCAGAAAAATATTTTGCATATCGCTGGGATTCGGTTAATATTTCTTCCACTCTAAGGATTTCCTCAGCCTTTTTATCTGCTTCTTTTTCTTGCTCATTAGTGCCATCGCCGTCTTTTAAATCATCTAAAAAACATTGTTCTTTATGTTGAGGCAGATGAAGAATTACATGGGCAATTTCGTGAGCTAATGTAAACCAAAAATTATCAATTCGGTCGTATCTGCCTGTATAAACAATAACCGGGTTATCATTTTCAAAAAAACAGGCGCCATCTAAATATGTTTTAGACAAATGAGAAAGAACTAAAAACTTAATTCCTGCTTCCTGCAAATCTTTGATGATTTCAATTACACCATTTTCTGAATAGGTATAATCTGTATACTTATCAATAATCTGGTAAAGCTTTAACACATCATAGCATGGGATTTTTATTTCTCCTGCTTTTAGATAAGCAATTTGTTGCCATGTGAATAAATAATATTTTGTGAACTCTTCATTTTCTTTTTTTTGTCTGGCACAGAATTTCTTCTCAGAATTTTCATACACAGAAGTATCATTGTGATCTATTTTCCAAATATTCTCATACAAGGCTTCATAACCATCTGCTGTTTTTTCATAGTTGAACCATTCTTTTTTAAGAATCTCCGAAACAGGCATAAATTTTCTGATTCGAGCCTTCCTTTGAGTTGAGTTTTCCTTTAATGTATCCGGTTCCATATTGAGTCTGTAACGAGTGTCAAGATTTATCCAAAACTCCGCACTTGTTTCAAACGCTTTCGCCAGTAACCTAGCTGTATCGATAGTAATACGAACTTTATCGTTAATTATTTTGCTAAGTTGTTTTGTTGAAATCTCTGTAAGTTGAGCTAAATCGTCCTGAGACCATCCTCTTGCATCAAGATATTTTTTGATTGTATAACCTGGACCAATATTTATGAACGGTTTTGTTTTTACTTCCTTACCCATACTTCACCCCCTGACAGTTATTGGTAATGTTTGCTAATCTCATCGATACCAACAATTCCAATTGTCTGTTCTTCATTCTCCCAATCAATATCCACTTCAAGACGATATTTTCTGTTTATTCTAAAGGAATACCGCTTTTTTAAACCCTCCAACTTTTTAAAGTTCAATGCTGGCTGATTCCAGAAGTCATGGATATCTTTAGCCGCGTCTATTACATCCACCAACCATATAAAATCCTGTATAATGTTCTTATCAAGCTTATATTTTTTACTATTACCTGTTGCATAGAGTTGTTCTAGCTTCTTGTTGGAGAAATGATATTTCACTATTTAATTATCGGACATCTTGCGGGATATGTCAAGCATTATTACCTTGTAGGTTAATGTCTATTGACATATCTGGTTCTTAATTATATATTAGTATCGTGAGAGCATAAAAAAAGCTCCACCCGCATTGATTACAGAATGAAGCTTGTTGTATTTATTAGCATTTGTACAGTATCAGCTTGGAATTCTTCTGTCAATAATAGATAGTCTTTATTGCGTTGCTTAGAGGTCAATTAATGCGCAGCTTTTGTATAAGAGGAATAAATATGGCAAGTAAAACAGTTCCTGTCAAAAAGCATAAGCGTTCGACTCCATCAACGCCTGCTTATCCAGGCCCCGGTAAAAAACCTGGTCCTAAAACAGTGCCGGTCAAACCACATAAACGGTCTGACCCTTCTTGAATCTTTCAGGATATGGTTTTCATATCCGGTTTTATTTAGGGTAATCTGACAATTTATAGCCCGACATGGACGTCGGGCTTCTTGGGGCGCGGGGATTTTAAGACCGTACCCTTGTTTACTATATCATATTTTTTCAACTCCTTGGTGCGGTATTGCCGATAACGTCCTGCGAATACCTGAAGTTGCCGGAATGAATCTGATGTCTCTTATTCTATAGCTTTGAATACAATTCTTCAAATATTAAAAGCTAGGCAATTTGGGTGTAGCGAAGCGGAACCAGGTATTCGCGGTTATATCAAGTTCAAGCATAATCGTACTGATATATTACAAAGAAATAGCCAATAAGTTCTATTAATAGTATATCTGTGTTTAATGAACATATTGTTTGTGGTTTATTTCATGTTCTACTGCCTGTTGAACAAATTGATTTAATGAAATACCTTCCTCAACTGCAACTCTGTATGCTTTTTTATGTAAGTCTGGAGAGATCCTTATATTAAAACTTCCCTTAAAGGATTTGAAAGGTTCCTTTTCCATTTCAGCACATAATTCAAGATAATCATCAACTGCTTCTTCAAAAGCTAGTTTTAATTCTTTGACACTCAAACCTTCAAAAGTAACAAGATCATTTGTACTAAAATGAACTGTTCCTATAAAATCCTTATATATTATTTTATCTTTTTTCATTCTTACTCATAGGTTTAAGGTAGCTGGAAAATCAAAGACGTGCAACTACATTTTAGTGACAAAATCACTTTATGATTGAATTTGATATAACTTGTTCTTGTCACTAATCTCTTGGGCTATTTGACGCTGCTCAAAATTATCCATCCGCCGAAGCAAACCGCCGTTATCAGCAATGTAGTGCCGCATCTCAACAAAAGTAAATCGTTCATTATGCTTTATTCCTGTTGAGGATGCTTATTGCCAATCGCTTTACGATTTCCGACTCCTCCGGTTTGCTTGTGGCTATAAAAAGGGTCAGCGCTGCCAGAGTATCATTGCTGATAATGGGTTCTCCATTTATTGAAAGAAGAGCATTGTTCTGCTCTAAAAAGTAGACAAAACAGGCCGCGGCAATACGTTTATTTCCATCAATAAACGAGTGGTTTTTGGTAATCAAATAGAGTAAATTCGCAGCCTTTTCTTCAAGGGAGGGATATATTTCAGTCCCGCCAAAACTTTGTTTAATTTGGCCGATTGAACTCTTAAAGCTCTCATCCTTAGGTTGTGCAAATACGTCTGATTCAAAATCTGAATACATGCTGTTTATTAAACCCATATAATCCTGATATATGGGATAATGCGTGGTTTGGGTCGTTTTTCCTTTGCTATCGAGCTCTTCATGATCATAGTCATCCAGAAGTCCCAACCCTTTTGAGAAGAGTTCAAATACCTGTTTGTTGGTTTCATCAGTTGCATTTTCAATAGCCCGACTGACAATTCTGATTCCTGCTTTAAGATATTCAACCTCTTGATTCTTTTGGGCTAAGCGTTTTTCGTTTATGGCATAGCCCTGGACAAGGTAGTCTTTTAGTCGTTGAGTTGCCCACTGACGGAATTGCGTGCCTTGTTGAGACTTGACCCGGTAACCGACTGAGATGATTAGATCAAGATTGTAGTACTTTATTTTGTACTTTTTTCCATCAGAAGCAGTTGTCAAGGATTCCTTGACAACTAAAGGGGCTATCAATTCTCTTTCTCTGAAGCAATTATTTATATGCAAACTTATATTCTGTTTTGTCTGACTAAATAGCTGAGCCATTTGACCCTGATTTAACCAGACTGTTTCGCGATCAAAGCTTACTTCAACTTCAGAATGATTGTCGGAGATTTTATAAATTTCAATTTTGTTTTTCATGAGCTTTATCCTTTTTTATCCGCTCTAACAACACGCTTGCCGGTTCACCCAAGTTCAGTGTATCAACCAGAAACAATACCCGTTTGTCGTCGACATGTTTTAACAGTCGATAAATTGCTAATACACACACATAATTTATGTTTCCAGTTCCACTGAGAATGTATGTTCCTGTGTAATTAAGCCGCACTGACTGGCACTGCATATAGTAAACTTCATCAGATTCTAATCTTCCTTGATGGTATCCAATTTGATGGGTTCTGACAATTTCTCGTTTCGTAAATTCTCAACTGACTTATCCATCATACTGAGAGTATTTCTTGAAATTTCTTTAGGATCCACTAGAACTCTTGGTAATAACTCCAAGTGCCCATCATTATACTGTGTAACTTGAAAATACTGATACTGACTTTCTCTGATTGTGATTCTATGCTTACTATCCAATTTGGCTTCATATTTTTTTATAATACTCACACTTTACTCCAGTGGGATATCCCACTTATAGTATACTACTATTTGACAAATCTATCAATATTTTTTTCATTTCATGATCGTTTTAGTGCTGAACCAAATAGGCCTCTAATATATCCCTTTTTACCAAGGACTCCTTTAAATGGAATGGTCTTAAAACTCATATTCCAACCCTACCAACTGTTTCTTTATCAAAGCTTCCAACTTCATCTTTCATTATTTGCTTTACCTTCTCAATCATTCATATCCTCGGTTTCAGCACGGGTAAACTTTGATGAAATTAAAACAGCTCTTTTATCACTTTTATTTACTTCATTATAAACACCGACATACCAGTCCTTATCTTTCCGCTTCTCTATAAAAGTATAACGGCAATCTGTCACCGGGTCACACCCTTCTTCGTAACTGGGAATCAATATCTCAGCTTCTGTGGGAAATTCATGTAGTCGGTGAATCAACTCTGAGACTTTCATTTTTTCCTCCATTGCCCTCATGAGATCACAGATTGTGACCTCAAGTTCTAGAACCGGTCACGATTTGTGACCTGTCTTTCTCATTTTACCATCAGCGGCAGGCATTCTTTTTTTAGTCATGATAATTTATAACCAATACCGCCCCCTCTTCAGCCGGAGCACACGATGTACGGAGGTGTTCTTCATTCACCAGTTATCTCGCTTGCGATTAATTCAGCTTGTTTTAGTACCGTTTCAGTTGCAAGCTTTTGCATATCTGGTGGATATCCAAATTGTCTCAAAGTTCTTTTAATAATCACTTTTAATTTGGCTCGAACGCTCTCTTTTATTGTCCAGTCTATTGAAGCATTTTTCTTAACTCTTTCGGTAAGAACTACCGCTAATTCTCTGAGTTTATCTTTTTGCATCAATTCTCTGGCACTTTCATTATCTGCTACAGCTGTATAAAAAGCATATTCAAATTCTGTTAGTCCAAGATCTTTAGCTTCGCTGTCCATTTCAACAATTTCTTTGCTTAGTTTGATAAGTTCATCCATTACTTCAGCAGCAGTTAGAATCTTGTTGTGATATTTTTTGATGGCATTTTCAAGCATTTCCATAAGAGATTTGCTTTTTACAAGGTTTGTTTTGGAACGTGTTTTTATTTCATCATTGAGCAGCTTCTTTAAAACTTCCAATGCCACATTTTTATGTTCCATTCCTTTAAGTTCAAGTAAAAATTCTTCCGAAAGAATGGATATGTCAGGCTTCTTAATTCCCGCAGCATCAAAAACATCAATTACCTGTTCTGAAACCAAGGCTTGATCTATAACCTGTCTAATAGTAGTTTCAATTTCTTCATCTGTACGACCAGGTCCGATACCAGCAAATTTTGCTAACCGAGCTTTTACCGCTTGAAAAAAGGAGACTTCATCTTTTACATCCATTGCTTCATCATGAGGTATGGCTATGGCAAAAGCCTTTGATAGAGCAGTAACTTCATTGATATATCTCTTCTTTCCGTCATCAAGAGTCAGAATATGTTCTTCTGCTGCTAGAATCATTGAAAGTTTCTGAGAAGTGGAAGCTTCAAAATAATCTTCATAGGCAAAGCCACGATACATATTTGAAACAATCTCAAGTTTTTCAAGCATTAACTGGACAGCCTGTTCCTGTAACAAGGTTGGATCACCTTTTCCTCCGGCATCAGAGTAAAAGGACAAGGCTTTTTTAAGGTCTAAGGCAATGCCGAGGTAATCTACAACCAAACCTCCGGGCTTATCTTTATAGACACGGTTTACTCGCGCAATGGCTTGCATTAGGTTATGACCTTTCATTGGTTTATCTATGTATAAAGTGTGCATGCTGGGAGCATCAAAACCAGTCAGCCACATATCACGGACAATAACCAGTTTCAGTTCATCATCCGTATCTTTCATTCTATCTGCAAGAGTTTTCCGCTGCTGTTTAGTTGTGTGATGTTTAGAGATTTTAGGTCCATCGGAACTTGCTGAAGTCATGACTACTTTGATGACTCCCTCGGTTAAATCATCAGAATGCCACGTAGGCCTGATTCTTATAATCTCATCATACAAATCAGCTGCAATTCTTCTGGACATGGCTACAATCATTCCCTTGCCCTCAAAGACTTCCTGACGTTGTTCAAAATGAGTAACTATATCCTGCGCAATGTTTTTTATCCGGTTCTCACTACCAATTAATGCTTCCAGTTGTGTCCATTTAGCCTTTGCTTTTTGCGTATCCGTTAAATCTTCCTGATCAAGCTCATTATCAAGATCGTCAACAAGCTTTTTACCTTCTTCACTTAAATTGACTTTGGCTAGACGGCTCTCATAATAGATACGAACGGTGGCTCCATCTTCTACCGCTTGAGAGATGTCATACACATCAATATAATTTCCAAATACAGCCGGTGTGTTTGTATCGGTATTCTCTATGGGAGTTCCCGTGAACCCAAGGTAGGTAGCATTTGGTAAGGCATCCCGCATATATTTGGCAAAACCATATACAATTTTCTTTCCAACAACGTTTCCGCTGGAGTCTTTATCATCAATGGTTTTGGCTTTAAATCCATACTGAGTTCTGTGCGCTTCATCAGCTATTACAACGATATTTTCCCTTTCTGATAATGTTTCAAACACATTTCCTTCATCAGGTTGGAACTTCTGAATGGTGGAAAAAATAACACCACCTGAAGCTACTTTCAATAATTCTTTTAGGTTTTGTCGGTCTTCAACCTGTTTGGGTTCCTGTCTTAAAAGCTGTGTGGTTGCAGCGAATGTATCAAAGAGCTGATCATCAAGATCATTACGGTCAGTAATAACAACAATTGTTGGGTTATGCAAAGCTAAAACAATTTTTCCCGTATAAAAAACCATAGAAAGGGATTTTCCTGAACCTTGAGTATGCCAGACCACTCCACCTTTTCGATCTCCAATAGGCTGCTTCTTAACTCCCGCAATACCATAGCTTTCAGGTGTTTCCATCACCATGCTCCCTTGGACTCCGCTCAGGGAGCTGTTTGGGTTACTGAGCGAAGCCGAAGTATGCCCGGTTGCTCTTAAAGTAGATTCTACGGCTCTGTTTACAGCGTAGTATTGATTCTTCGAACAGCATCATGTAA
>Ga0208902_1001367_pt1 | contig 11698 bp, 10 predicted proteins | sample AntAceMetag02UKH_FD_184767 | JGI IMG/M metagenome (GOLD analysis project Ga0208902, IMG submission 184767) | Saline lake microbial communities from Ace Lake, Antarctica - Antarctic Ace Lake Metagenome 02UKH (SPAdes) (version 2) | ecosystem: Environmental > Aquatic > Non-marine Saline and...
GGCCTCATCGATTCAAGCCCGAAGCTGATGGCTTCGAGTATTTCATCTTCAGGGATTTCGTTGGCTCCTCCCTCCAGCATGATGAGATTGATATCAAAGTCTCTCTTGCCATCAGCGGAAGGCACTTTTCTTCCAACAAGAAACAGGTCCAGATCGCTCTCGTCCATCTCCTCGGTAGAAGGATTGCACATCAGTTTGCCGTCCAGTTTTCCCATCCTGACTCCCGCGATAGGCCCCTTGAATGGTATGTCGGATATGCCAATAGCCACGGAGGTTCCAAGCATGGCCGCTATGTCGGAGTCATTTTCATTATCTACAGAAAGCACAGTTGCGATTACCTGGATTTCGTAAAAATATCCCTCGGGGAAAAGGGGACGTATGGACCTGTCAATAATTCTCGACGTAAGGATTTCCTTCTCGTTGAGACGCCCCTCTCTCTTGAAAAATCCACCCGGGATCTTACCCGCGGCAAAGGTTTTTTCCTGATAGTCTACAGTCAGGGGTAGAAAATCCAGTCCTTCCCGCTTGGTTTTGAGGGATACCGCAGTTACGAGAACAACTGTATCACCATATGTCACTACGGCGGAACCATCCGCCTGACCTGCGAGATAATTTGTCTTTACGGACACATCCCTTCCCGCAAAAGTCGTTTTAAATACTTCACTCATATTATCCATTTCCTCCTCTATTTTTTATTTTTTTGTTCTATCTTCTCAGCCCAAGACGTTTGATAAGTTCCCGATATCTCGCTATATCTTTTTTCTTGAGATAATCGAGCATGTTTCTCCTCTGCCCGACAAGTTTCAAAAGTCCCCTTCGGGAATGATGATCTTTTTTGTGAATTTTGAAGTGCTCCGTCAGATATGTTATTCTTCCACTCAGAAGCGCAACCTGGACTTCCGGAGATCCTGTATCACCCTCATGGGTCTGAAAATCAGTTATGATCTCTTTTTTTCTTTCTTCATCTAACACAGTTATTTATCCTCCCTTATATATTTATCTCGATTTTTTTAATTAAATACCCTTAAAATTTTAACTATTTGCTCTTTATCACTCAACGGGGGGATTTTTTCCGAAGAGAAAAGCGCCTTCGCGACAGCGATAACCCTGCCATCATGTATGGTGAATTTTACCAGATCTCCCTTCTCCAGCAAAGGAGTATTTTTATCATTCAAAACACTGCGATCGGGCTGATATCCCTTCCTTATCCTGTCTGCGATATCCTGATCAACAACGATATTACAAATGCCAGGCAGTGCATCCGCTATAGGGAGCAAGTTTTTTTTGAGGATTTCAACCTTTTCACTGTCAGAGAGGCTCTCAAGCGATATGGCATCTTTTTCACTGAAGCAACCGCTTCTCGTCCGTCTGAGACCCGACAGACACGCGCCACATCCCAGCCTTTCCCCGATATCGGCACACAGCGATCTTATATAGGTGCCTTTCGAACAGGAAACAGTAAAAGTCACATAGGGAATTCTTACCTCTTCTACGTGTATATTATATAAATTAACTTTTCTCAAGGGAGGTTCAATGTCAACCCCCTGCCTTGTCCATTTATAGAGAGGCTTGCCCTTGAACTTGACGGCAGAATATTTAGGGACCCTCTGCTCTATCCGACCGACAAACCCCTCCACCACATTCTTTATCTCTCCTGCCTGAAGATGGGGCTCACAGCGTTCTATCACCTTACCTTCTATATCAAGGGTGTCTGTCCTGACGCCCAGAAGCATCGTGGCGCGATAGTCCTTATCATTATTCGAAAAAAACCGCGCGATCTTGGTAGCTTCATTTACACAAATGATGAGGATCCCTGTTGCCAGTGGATCAAGAGTTCCCGCGTGACCTGCTTTTTTCGTCCCTAACAGATTTTTGACATCGCGGACAATATCATACGATGTCCTGCCGGACGGTTTGTCAATGATCAACACTCCACTCATATCACAAACTTCATATCTTTAAAAATTTGACAGAATCAATTTTAATGCACTCGTAAAAAATCAAAATAGGATGGCAAAGTAAAAAACTTCAAATTCAAGGCGCGCAAATCCTGAGGAATGAGGTGTACTTACGGTACTCCGCAATGACGAAGGATGCTGCGGAACGCAGAAGCTGGACTTTTTACGAAGCCATTAATTTTCTCTCGCTAAAATCCTTTTTACAAAGTGTTATATACAGTTTTTATCGCGCTGAGCATTTTTTCCTTGACTGCTTTAATGCTTCCGTCAACCCTGCAGGCAGAGGCGTTTACGTGTCCTCCCCCTCCCAGTTTGCCCGCAATTTCTTCCACATTCACTTTTCCCTTTGATCGCAGGCTTATCTTAAACCGGTTTTTGGAGACTTCATAATAACATGCAGCAATTTCAACGCCCTGTATTGAACGGACTATATCCACAAGGCCTTCTGTGTGCTCCGATAACGCGCCTTCCCTGCGAAGCATCTTCTGCGTGACATAAACGAAACCCACCTTTTCACCTTCATAAAACTCCAGGGTATCCAGCACTTTTGCCATCAGCCGGACCTGATTTGCAGGTCTGGTCTCATAAATTTTCTCCGCTATGTATCGGCAGTTCGCGCCTTTGTCCACCAGATCAGCCGCCACTCTGAAGGTGTCGCTTCCAGTGTTGGAATAGCGGAAGCTACCGGTATCTGTCAGGATAGCCGTATATATATTCGTGGCGATGTCTCCGGTTATCGCAAACCCCATCTTCTTCAGAAGACGATGGATTATCTCTCCCGTGGAACTCGCCGTGGAATCCACCAGCAATATTTCCGAAAATGTGCCGACTGAGACATGGTGATCAATATTAACAATCTTTTTTATAGAACTTATCTTGTCCTTTTTGTCTCCGACCCTCTCAATATTGCTGCAATCCAGAACAAAAACCGCTTCAAACCCGTTTACGGAATCCAGTGAATGTATAATATTCTGCGAACCGGGGAGAAACTCGTACAGAGCCGGTGTCTCGTCCTGATTATAAACAACGGCATTCTTTCCCATGCCGCGCAATACATGGTACATGGCCAGCTCAGACCCTATGGCATCACCATCCGGTTTTACATGGGCGGTTATGAGAAAAGTGGAGCAGGAATTTATAACTTCAATAACTCTATCAAACATTTTTCTTTATTTCCGCCAACAATCTATCAATACGATCTCCATATTCGAATGATTCATCAAATATAAACTTTATTTCAGGAATATAGCGAAGTCGCAATTTTTTCCCCAATTCCCTTCTCAGAAAACCGGTAGCCCTCTGCAGGCCTTTCATTGTCTCGTCGCTGCAGAGGCCCTCTCCCGTCCGGACGAAAAAGACCTTCGCCTGGTGGAGGTCATCCGTCACTTTAACGCCGGTGATGGTTATTTCCCTTACCTGTGGATCATTTGTCCGTCTCAACAAGATATCTGAAATCTCGGTCTTTATGAGATCGGCAACCTTATCAGCTCTCTTGAAAATCATTCAATCCATCTCTAAAAATGGTTTACAGTTTACAGTTTACAGTTAAAGACGGCTCACAGTTGAAAAGGCTGGTAACCGGTAACCGGTAACCGACAACAGCCCTCAGCCCTTGCCCCTACAACTTCCTGGCGATTTCTTCTTTTGTATACGTCTCTATGGTATCCCCTTCTTTGATATCATTAAAGTTTTCTATCCCGATACCGCATTCGAAACCGGAGAGCACTTCCTTTGCATCATCCTTGAATCTCTTGAGTGACAGGAATTTACCATCATGAATAACTGTTCCGTCCCTCAACAACTTCAATCTGGCATTTCGGGTCAGTTTGCCGTCGGTCACACGGGTTCCCGCAACAGTACCAATTTTTGATACCTTGAACACCTGGAGAACTTCCGCCCGTCCCTGAACAACCTCTTCATAAATGGGCTCAAGCAGGCCTTCCATGGCATTTCTTACATCAGAAATGGCATCATATATGACATCGTAAAGTTGTACATCGACACCTTCTTTTTCGATAATTTCCGAAATCCTCGCGTCAGGCCTGACCTTGAATCCTATCACGATCGCATCGGACGCCGACGCCAGCATTATGTCTGTTTCAGTAATTGTGCCTGCAGAACCGTGGATCAGGATCAGTTTCACATCGTCTGTGCTGAGTTTGGTCAGGGCCTCCGAAAGCGCCTCCACCGATCCCTGAACATCGGCCTTGATAACGACATTCAGTTCCTTGGCCCCTTCCTTAATCCTGTCATACAGTTGCTCAAGAGTGATCTTTGAAGTCTTGGAAAGTTCTTTCTCGCGTTCTTTTCTTAACCAGTGTTCACCTACGGCCCGAGCCGTTTTATCGTCTTCCACACACACAAAGTCCATGCCGGCCTGCGGCACACTGGAAAAGCCCACGACCTCCACCGGCATGGAAGGCCCCGTTTCTATAACTCTGAACCCCTTGTCATTGGCCATGGCTCGTACTCTGCCATACTCCGCTCTGGAAACAATGGCATCCCCCTCTTTCAGAGTGCCCTCCCGAACGATAACAGTGGCCACAGGACCTCTTCCCCTGTCGAGCTTCGCTTCAATAACAACTCCCTGTGCCAGCCTGTCCGGATCGGCCTTAAGCTCCATAATATCCGCCTGCAGGAGGATCAATTCCAACAATTCCTCTATCCCCGTTTTTTGTTTTGCCGAAACCTCCGCATAAATGGTGTCTCCTCCCCACGCCTCGGGAACAAGGTCGAAGTCCGCAAGTTGCTGTTTTATTCGTTCCGTGTCGGCATTCGGTTTGTCGATCTTGTTTATCGCAACCATGATAGGGACTCCGGCAGCCCTGGAATGATTGATTGCTTCAATCGTCTGATCCATAACACCATCGTCAGCGGCAATCACAAGTACCACGATATCGGTTACCTGGGCCCCCCTCGCTCTCATTGCCGTGAAAGCCTCGTGCCCCGGTGTATCCAGGAACACAATATCCTTTCCCTTGATACGCACATGGTATGCCCCTATCGCCTGGGTTATTCCGCCCGATTCCCCCTCTATAACATTTGTCTGCCTTATAACATCCAGAAGCGATGTCTTGCCGTGATCAACATGCCCCATAATGGTTACTACAGGAGCCCTGGGCTTGATGTTTTTGGACAGGGGCTCCTCCCTGTGCATGATATCCTCATACTCCGCCCCGACAGATTCCACCTGATATCCAAATTCACCGGCAACGAGGGTTGCCGCATCGATATCTATCGACTGATTGATCGTTACCATCATCCCCAGAGAAACAAGCTTGCTGATCAACTCCCCAGCCTTAACGCCCATTTTCTTTGCGAGATCACTTATTCTTATGGCTTCTTCTATTTTTATCCTTCTTTTTATCGCCCTGGGGATTGTAATTTCCGTCGTGTTCATCCGGGCAGTAGCAATCTTATCCTCTTTCCAGCTCTGGCGTCCGTCCCTGGTTTTTCCGGTTCTGAGTCGTTTTGCTCTTTTATCGGCATGTTGTTTGACGAAGACTTTTCGGCGTTTTTGTTCATTATCTATATGCACGGTAACAGGCTTTTTTGCCTTGTGTAAAGATTTAGGTTCCGGCGCTTTTTTCTCCTTCTCGCGCGCGGGTTTGACCTCTTGAGGTGCCGGCATCCTCTTTCCCCGCCCGGGAGAGGCCTCCTCTTTCGGAGGTATTTTCTTTATTTCTTTTTTTGGAGCTTCCCGGACGATTTTTATTAGAGTCTTACGTGGTTTTATCAGCGGTGTGGCGCTTTTTTCTTTTTTCTCATCCTTCTTTTCTCTCGTCCTGTCTTTTGCAGGAACATTTTTCTCTGAAACCACCACCGGTTCTTTTTCTGCTTCCTTTATCGTTTCTTCCGGTGTTGTCTCAGGCTGAAGTTCATCAGGAATTTTCTCAATCTCGGGAACCTGCTGTCGGATTGCCCTTCTTCTGATAACTGTTCTCTTTACCCTTTTTTCTACGATTGCATTCTTCTCGCCCAGCGCGAACTCCCTTCGCACCTTATCAGCATCACTATCTTCAAGAGAACTGGAAGGGGCCTTGACGGCTATTCCGAGTTTCTCCAGTTGTGCGATAAGATCTTTGTTATCTATGCCGAACTCTTTCGCCAATTCGTAGACTCTTGTTTTAGACATTATTGGGACTCCTGATTGCCTCGCCGGTAGTGCGCGAACCGTTTTTAAATGTCTTAAGACAGATTTTCGCTGTCTTCGTTATCAATAACCTTCTTTGCTTCTGCAATCCAGATGGTGGCTTTTTTCTCACTGATTCCTTTTATGGAACTCAACTCCTCGGGTTCTGCCAAAGATATCATCGCGACATTCTTAAATCCCTCTTCATAAAGAAGATTGGCTGTACGCTCACCAACTCCTGTGATCTTCATGAGAGATGTGTATCCTTCTTTTTCCTCTTTCGCTACACCGGCCTCATTTTTGACGTCGATCCTCCAGCCGGTAAGTCTGGCTGCCAGCCGGACATTCTGGCCGGCCCTGCCAATAGCGAGAGAAAGCTGATCGTCCGGCACGATGACCTCCATCCTTCTGGTATCTTCATCCATATACACCCTGTCAACCTTGGCCGGAGACAGGGCGTTGCATACGTATCTCACAGGATCGTCAGAGCAGGGAACAATATCTATCTTTTCTCCCCGAAGCTCCTGCACTACACCCTGCACCCTCGAGCCTCTCATTCCCACACACGCTCCGACCGGATCGATGTCCTTATCCACTGATTGTACAGAAATTTTGGTTCTGTTTCCCGATTCTCTTGCTATATTGACAATCTCTATCAGACCCTCTGATATTTCCGGGACCTCCATTTCAAAGAGTGCCCTGATAAAACCGGGGTGTGTTCTCGATAAGAGTATCTGGGGGCCCTTGGAAACTCTTTTTACATCATATATATATGCCCTTATTCTTTCCCCTCTCCTGAACGATTCCCTCTTTATCTGTTCGGAAGGAGGAATAACTCCTTCCGACATGCCGAGACTGACAATTATGCTTCCCCCTTCAAATCTTTGCACGAAACCATTGACAAGGTCACCTTTCCTGTCTTTGTATTCTTCGTAAATATTGTCACGCTCGGCATCTTTGACCTTCTGGATCATAATCTGCTTGGCTGTCTGAACAGCAATTCTACCGAAGGTAGCTGTCTCTATTTTTATTCCGAGACTATCTCCAGGCTCTGCGTCTTCATCCATGGTTGCATGTGCCTCTTCCAAGGATATCTGCGAGTCGGGACTCAGAACATGTTCTACCACCGTCTTAAACAGGAAAGCCTCTATTTCTCCCGCTTCCTCATTGTAAGCCACTTCAAGGTCCAGGTCCAGCCCAAGCTTTTTCCTTGCAGCGGTCAAAACCGCCGTTTCCAGCGCGTCTATAATTATTTCTCTGTCTATGCCCTTTTCCTTACCCATCTGTTCGATGAGACGTTTGAGATCTGGCAACATGCTACTGACCCTCCGAGCTAAAATTGATGGCTTTGTAAAAAATCCAACTTCTGCGTTCCGCTTTCTATGAGTGCATCAAAATTCGTATTGAAGATTCGCCTTTACTATCATACTGCGAGGTATGTTATAAACTTTTCCCTCCACATTTATAACAATGATCTTTTCTCCTTCTTTCTCAATAAACTTCACAAGCCTGCCTCTGAAATTCTTTCCCCCCTCTATCTTGCCGGCAATGCGGATCCTGACTTTATGTCCCGCATACCTTATAAAATCTTTGTCCCGCACAAGGGGACGGTCAAGGCCCGGTGATGATACCTCCAGATCGTAGGGGCCGGGAGGGGTCTCATTTATATCGAGAAGATCACCAATCTCACCGCTTATCATGGCGCAATCATCAAGACCCACTCCACTCTCTTTGTCTATATAAATCCTGACCATCCAGGAGGATTTTCCCCTGAAGCATTCGACGTCAATCAGTTCCATCTCTCCAGACTCAACAACCGGTTCGACCAGCTCTATTATCTTCTCGCGATATGACAGACTTGAACGATCCATTTTGCACCATAAAAAATAAAAAAAGCGGGCAAAGCCCACTTCTTGGAAGCTGATAACACAGCAACAACTCTTTTGCAACCAAAAAGATTGGAGCGGGCGATGGGATTCGAACCCACGACATTCAGCTTGGGAAGCTGACATTCTACCCCTGAATTACGCCCGCTCAACAATTCCTGCGCAGATCTTTAGGCGACCATGAATTTTTTGTCAAGAGTTTTTTGCTGTTGTGTTATGAAGTCTTATCATGATTGATCTTTTGTGCGCTTCAAGACCTTCAATGCCGGCAAATCCAGCAGCCTTTAGCCCGTGTTTTTCGAGTGCATTACCGGAAAAGGATATTACGTTTATTCTTTTGATGAAATCATAGACCCCAAGTGGTGAAGAAAACCTCGCCGTCCCCCCGGTGGGGAGTATATGATTCGGACCCGCGATATAATCCCCCAGAACTTCCGGGGTATTGGACCCGAGAAATACCGCCCCCGCATTGGTTATTCTGCTCAGGAAATCTTCTGCTTTCTCCACTGCAAGTTCAAGGTGTTCCGGCGCGAGGATGTTTGCGATATCTATCGCCTCATCCATATCCGCGGTTATAATTGCCGCGCCATAATTCTCCAGCGCCTCCGCAGCCACAGGACTTTCAAGTTCTTTTGCCTGCATTTCAGCTTCGGCGACAACTCTGCCGGCAAATTTTCTGTCCGGTGTAAGGAGAATAGCGCTGGCCATCGGGTCATGCTCGGCCTGAGACAGGAGATCGGCGGCAATCACTTCCGGCTTTGCCATTCCATCGGATATGATAACTATCTCACTGGGGCCCGCTATCATGTCTATCCCGGTTTTTCCATACACCATCCTCTTCGCGGTGGCCACGTAGATATTCCCAGGACCGACTATTTTGTCCACCCGTGGAACGGACTTTGTCCCACAGGCAAGCGCGGCTATAGCCTGAGCGCCGCCTATTTTGAATATCCGGTTTACACCGGACAATCTCGCGGCAACGAGCATTACAGGGTTTAGACACCCCTCTCTCGCGGGAGTGACAAGGACGATCTCTCCGACACCCGCGATTCTGGCAGGCACCGCGGCCATCAGCACGGTGGAGGGATAGGCCGCAAGACCCCCTGGAGCATATATACCGACACGTTCAAGGGGACGCAGCACCTGCCCGAGTTTTACCCCTTCATCATCTGAATAAGACCATGATTTTTCAATCTGCCTCCTGTGAAACGCTTCTATTCTTGCGGCAGAGAACCTGAGAATATCTATATCGTCGGTGCTGACTTTACGAAATGCCGATTCTATCTCATCCGGAGAGATCTCAACAGTATGAGCGTTGAGCAGAATACCGTCAAACCTTTCCGTGTACTCAAAGAGTGCATCGTCTCCCCTTGTCTTAACGTCGTCCAGAATTCTGGATACAATATCCTCCACGGCCTTGGGGACAGTATTCCGTCTGTTTTTTATGCGATCGAGTTCCACCTCGAATGAGCTTTCATTTGTGTCTATAACCTTCACTTTATCCCTTAACCCTCCTTATATCAGCGCCAATAGAAGAAAGTTTTTCTTCGATATGTTCATATCCCCTGTCTATGTGATAGATTCTAAAGAGTTCAGTCCTGTCTCTCGCCACCAGACCGGCAAGTATGAGCGAGGCGGAGGCCCTCAGGTCCGTCGCCATCACCGGAGCACCACGAAGCCCGGCAACACCTCTGACAATGGCACTGTTACCATCAACAGTTATATCCGCCCCCATTCTTGTAAGCTCATTTACATGCATAAATCTGTTTTCAAACACAGTCTCTTTAATGACACTGACCCCTCCGCTTACAGACATCAACACCATTATCTGCGCCTGAAGATCCGTGGGAAAGCCGGGGTAGGGAAGGGTTTTTACATTCACACTGGTTATATTCCGGCTACCCACAACCCTGAGGCCTCCGTCTATCGGAGTAATTTCCATGCCCGTCTCTTTTAATTTGGTTATCACGGCGTCGAGATGATCCGGTATGCACCCGAGGATATTTACATCCCCCCCGGTGAGCCCCGCTGCGATCATATATGTTCCCGCTTCAATCCTGTCGGGAATTATATTCGCTTCAACCGGCTGGAGGGTCTTTACTCCTTCAATCTCCATTATATCGGTGCCCGCGCCCCTGATCTTTGCACCCATGTCTTTCAACACGTCGGCAAGATTTACGACCTCCGGTTCCCTTGCCGCATTTTCAAGGATCGTTGTTCCCTCGGCCAGCGAAGCGGCCATCATGATATTTTCGGTGCCTGTTACCGTTGATATGTCAAAATATATAGTGGCTCCCTTTAATCTGGAGGCCCGGGCTTCCACATATCCATCTTTAAGGTCTATCTCCGCTCCCATAGACTGCAGAGCCTTCAGATGCAGATTCACAGGTCTGGCGCCTATGGCGCATCCACCTGGAAGAGAAACACGCGCCCTGCCCATCCTTGCCACGAGTGGTCCGAGAACAAGAATAGAGGCCCTCATCGTCCTGACAAGATCGTAGGGTGCCTCGCAACTTGTGATTCCACCAGCATTGACCTTGAGCGTCTTACCCCCTTTAACCTCGGCACCAAAGCCGGCCAGAAGTTTCTTTATCGTTCTGATGTCGGCAAGATCGGGAACGTTATGGAAGATATTCCACCCATCTGTGAGAAGCGAAGACACTATGACAGGAAGGGCGGCATTTTTTGCTCCACTCACGCGGACATCACCTTCAAGCCTCTTTCCACCATGTATGATAATTTTATCCAACTGGTCATCTCCTCTTTCTCGCAAGAGCGACTCGCTCTATCCCGGCATAATCTGAACAAAAAATGATATCACAGTAATCTTTTTCTTTCAGCATTTTCTCGAGGGCGAACCTCTGCTCTGCCCCCATTTCCATGACAAGCCAGCCGCCCTTCTCCAGGAATCGCTTCCCATTACGCGCGAGTTTCCGGTGAAACTCCGTGCCATCCGGGCCGGCGACAAGCGCCCGGCGAGGTTCGTACTCCCTGACCTCAGGAGCGAGCAATCCGAATTCACACTCAGAAATATATGGCGGATTTGAGACGATTATATCAAATTTCCCCTCAACAGGCTCGAACATATCCCCGCATAAAAATGAAATCTTCTCCCCCACTTTATTGTTCACAGCGTTTTTCTCCGCAACCGCGAGGGCATTCGGGGAGAAATCCGTGGCTGTAATGGAGGCATTTTTCAATTCGGAGGCAAGCGCGACGCTGATTGCCCCGCTTCCGGTACCGATCTCCAATATCCTGATTTTCACCTCTCTTTCCTGTACGAAGAGCTTCAGGATCTCCTCGATCAGAACCTCTGTGTCCGGTCTCGGTATCAATACATCCGGAGTCACCTTAAAATTCAGCGACCAGAACTCCTTTTTCCCGGTGATATAAGCAACCGGTTCCCCTCCCATCCTCCTCGCGATCAGTGATCGGAATCTTTTCATCTCCACTGCGGGAATCTCTTTCGCGGGATGCGCATAGAGGAAATGACGCTCTCTGCCAATAGAAAATGCAAGCAGGACTTCCGCATCCAGCCCGGGTATGGGTAATACCTCAGCTTTAAAGCTGGATGCTGCCTCTTTCAAGAGTTGTGAAATATTCATATAACGCATCCCCGGGAATCGAACGAACACCTGGCATTTTTAATCGTCAGACTTTTAACAGTGTGAGTATAAAGCTTTATCATTAGAAACTTCCTGTGAGTCTATCGTGGTTTATAA
>Ga0208902_1001370_pt1 | contig 11666 bp, 6 predicted proteins | sample AntAceMetag02UKH_FD_184767 | JGI IMG/M metagenome (GOLD analysis project Ga0208902, IMG submission 184767) | Saline lake microbial communities from Ace Lake, Antarctica - Antarctic Ace Lake Metagenome 02UKH (SPAdes) (version 2) | ecosystem: Environmental > Aquatic > Non-marine Saline and Alkaline...
GGGCATGGAGCGCATATCCCCCTTAGGAAAAGTTATATAACTCTTGGAGGGCATGTCGATCTGCCCCATCCCGTAAGCCCTGAAAGCCTTTTCAACCGTATTGTTGGCAACGGCAGGCGTCAATACCTTTGCAATCTCTTTCTTTGTGATGATCAGTGTTTGCATTCGGTTTCTCCTCCTCTTTCACATACAAAACTTCACTGTGGCTGATCGGGCCAAATCGGGTTGCAACATGCAAAAGCGGCTCATTGCTTTTAAAGATACCCAGTTGCTTGCTGCGGGGTAGTTCATTATATATCCTGTCCCCTGATCTTCCCGACTCCATTACGATCTTTTTGCGATCAGCAGGGTTCTTCCAACAGTTCCGAGAATACGCTTGTCTTGCATTTTCTGCACCTGGTTCCCGCTCATGCGTTCAGAGGACAGCGGACATTCTATCCGATGGGTTGGTTTCCATCCTGTTTTAGATAAAAACTTATGGTAATCAAATATTGTGATTGAATTATCGGAATTCTCTTTTGAAGCGGGTGTGGATTCAAAATCACGCCAGTCGGCATTTAAGAAGGCCATCCTGGTCGTCTGTTTTGTGTTCTTGCAGGCAAGAATGAAAAAGCCTTCAATAAACTCTCCATATCTCTCCTTGGAATAGGATGAAATTGAAGGGACTTTCTCCGTTGTCTTTTCTCTGTATGCCTTTTCTTTCTTCTTGTAGTATGGCGGGTCAAAGAATATAAGGTCAGGTTTTTTGGTTACAGGCCAATCATTACTTTGCTGATCCCAGTGATGATATTGGATCTCTGGTCGGTTGTCCCTTGTGGCAAGATCAAAGGATTGACATTTTCGCTCAAAGAGAAGGCATACATCAGAGACAACTCCACCGCCTGCCATTGGATCAAGAATCAGATCCCCGGGTTTGGTGAAATAGAACAGTGTATGTGCGACGAGCTGCGCAGGTATCCTGCCGGGCCAATCGTCTCCGAAGCGTTCATCACATTCATTAAAATTCCATTGATCCCATGTACGCAATCCCCAACCAAGCTCTTTGAACTTCTCCTGATCTGTTTTCCCTTCCAAACGTAAGGACCAGGCCAGCGCAAGATCCATGTGATAATGACTGGCAATGTATTCCATGTCATGGCCCTGAGAAAGCAGATTGTGCATATCACTAATTTTGGTATTTTGCACATTTCTTGAAATTACACTTCGATCTAATTCCACCACCTTCGCGATCATTTCCTGTGTCCATCCAAGGCGGTCCAGCCGGAGGATAACAGTGTTTCGACCTGCCTTCTGCCGTCCTCTTATATCTGAGATCCAGGTATTGACGGTCTGCTGGATAACCCCCAGTTTTTCTGCAAGGGCCGATTCGGTCCACTTACATTCAGTGTCTGTTGATGCAATATCACGGGCGATCCGCTTTTTATCGCCGGGACTTAATCGGTCGCCATGGCTAATGTTACATGCTGCCGATTCAAGGAGGAGTGCTACTTTGTTTTTCTCGTAATCAAGGGGCTTGTCCTTCCATTCAACTGCCGCAATCTTCTTGATCCCCTTTTCCTTAAACATAAACCAGCGGTGGATACCATCTAAGATTATAGTCGCTTCATGCCTGCCGGCAGACTGGACTGTTGTTTCATCGCCATCTGCATAGTTGAAGACCCTTTGAATCTTGATTGGGGGAAATTGAGCGCCAATCTCAAGGGCTTCAACATAGGAGCTGATGGTCTTTTCGCTCTTGTTTCCTCTCGGGTAGATAAACTGGTCCCAGGTTAAATCAGAGATATTGACTTCCATCGGCCCTCCAGTGAATATCCTTAATACTTATCGATCGCGTTCTATTGGTCCCTCTTTTTTCTTGCAGCTCTTTTCCTTTCTCATAACCATCTTGTAACACCTTGCAGATTTTTGGGTTCCATGAAAAAATCAGAGCGATTTTTAATTCTAATGCATCGTCTAATTCTTGTTGTTGTTGGAAAAAAGAGAGGATCGGTTGGTACGTTATTGAATAATAAAACCCTGACCCCACTTTTTGGTCTGCTTCCCATTTCTTTTTGAGAGCGCAAGGATCACCATATTTTTGAAATCTTTCTTTGAGTTTATTAATCATGAATCATTGCTCATAATACGAAGTCTCAGGCATAGTCTATTTAATAAGCGTAAAAAGCTTTTCTATGTAATGATCCCTATCTTCATTCATAAATAGTATATGTTTATTCTCAAGATCCTCTCTGGTGGGTCCCCACTTCAGTTGCGGATATTGCGTCCAAGACAGAATAAAGCTATTGAGAATGACATCAGGATCACCCAGCCGTTGCTCCACATTTTTAATTTTTTCGTGGAAGAGCATCTTTTCACTTGCCGGGCCTTCATGAATCAGGCCATGAGGCTCTATGAAAGAAACGTACTGTTTTTTATCTCTCAGTAACCACATAATGAAATCGGGATGAAAATTTCCGGCTTCAAAAAATCCCACGCCCTTTCCCTTGCTAAGATTACGAAGCAGGAATATCTCTTGCCCCTCGCTTTTTAATTGCTTACCATTTTTTTCACACCATTCTTTTAAATCCACGACAAACTGATATTCGCTTTCGCCTAATGCAACAGGCAAGATTGTAATTTTTCCTGTACTTTTGACATGAAATAAAGGCTGGTACAAATGACGATTGAAATTGCAGGCACACAGATCACCGTACTGAAGTAAATCTTTCTTATTTTCTTCCAGATCTTTCTTGATTTGCTCGATTGAATTAATCAGTGTTGTTTCATCACCGTCGACGATAAGCTGGTATTCATCGTTATCGGGGATATTGTCATCTTCTGTTGTAAGGTCTCTCAGTTCGAGTCGGGGCTCAAGATATTCTCGCTTGCAGTAGTTATAATAATGGTCGCAGTATCTCTTCAGCATTTCTCCTGCTACCTGTTGAATAATCCTTGTGTCATTAAAGCTCGTTGGAACCATTCGAACATCAGGAATAGAAAGCGTATACCAGGTTGAATCCTGTAACAACCGACGGATTCCATCCTTTGAGATATTAAGATTGTACCAGGTGCGTTCTCTTTTAAACCTCTCAAGGTCGAAATACAGTTCATCGTAATCCAGCAACGCCAGATGTTGCTCACGAAGATTTACTCTGTCTTTGCGTCCAGTCTCAACCGTGCCCCTGGACCGAATAGAGTGAATGCGCGAATACCAGTCAGTAACCACAGGATTGTCAGTTAAATATTTTGGAATCACCCCAATCTCCGGTACCGGAGCATCTTTCTTAAAATCATACTCGTGGCCATCGGAAGTTTTTCTTTTGGGTCGCAATATTCTAAGCCGTTTTCCAAATTCATGAGTAACATTCAGGGGAATGGTAAAAACCTGACGGCGTTCGTTGCCCGGCAGACCCTCTTCTTTGAGAAATTCTCTGAATTTCTCCATGAAGTCGGCTTCGATACCGAAGACATTCAACGTCTCCAACTCCTCAATGAATAGAGGCCGCTTTGGCGCGAAAGAGTGACCACTGCGCTTCAGACACCATTCATACCCCTTCAACCGCACCCCGCGCCCGAATAACTGTATGATTTGAGTGCCTTCGCTCTTTCCAACATGCATGAGTCCCATCGTACTTACACGCCAGCAATCCCAACCTTCGACAAATTTCTTTGAACCCACAAGCAGGTTCACTGGCGAAGAAGAATGCTTAATCGATGCAAACATAGTGTCTGCGAAGTCTGTTTCCGTTATCGATAATCTTTTACAAACATCCTGGCAATGGTTGCAGAGACCCAACGCGTCACCAACATTGATCAGGCCGAAGGGCTCTTCAGCCGTCCCGGCTTTGAGAATAATCTCACCAGAATCTCCCCTTAAACGACAGAGTTCCAGTTTGCCGCCGGCAGGATTATTGAAAATCAGACGAAGGATATTGCGATATATGTTCTCGACGCTTTTTCCTTCGTTCATTGTATTGACGAGATATGTAAACGAGCCTTCAAAAATGTCGCTGTTGTTTTTATCGAGAAGTCCGGTATCGCGGCCCGATCCTGTGAGGACTGTCTCGATTCGATGCTCAGCAGCCGAAGGATCACCGAGAAAATCGGCGACAAACTGGATAATTTGCGCCACATCAGCGGCAACGGCCTTTTCATCATTCGTCCCCCTGGCCTTGGTTACTGTGCTCCCCACAAACACCCATAAGGGTTTTTCCAGGTTGAATGGCTGGAAATCACTATGCTTTTCGTCATAGATTAAGAGTTGTTGATAAAATTTCAGCAGACAGGCAGTAAGATACACTGCGCGGACAGCATCAAACGAATCGGGCATGTTGAGAATCTGATAATCCTTCCCGAAGCCATCTTCGTAGAACCACCGGTACGAATAATCAAAGATAATACTCTTTGCATAACTATCTTCAAATTCCAGCCTGTTCGCCGATGCTACGGCCTGTTCAAAGGTTGCCGAATATTCAAATGTGAATCCCTTCTCACAGAGAGAGGCGCGACGTGCAAGCCATGCACCTTCATCCTTGCCGCTCATGCCCCTGTGCCCTTCGTCAACGAGCACTAAATTCTGGTCTCCAAAACTGCGTGTAGCTATAGTGTTAGGACCCTCCTGATCGGCCAGTTTCGTGATTTCCAAAACGTCTACCCGATCAAGTCCTCCTGCGGCGCCAAAAAGACCGCCCCGCGTTTGAAGGTACAAACCCGCCGAAATTCCACTTTCTCGAAACTCGCTCAGATGCTGTTCACTGAGCCGCTCATTCGGCGTCAATAGAATTATCCGGGACAGTTCCTTGTCCTGTCCCGTTTGCTTTGCGTAGTGCCGATACTGGAGGAGATTCACATGCATGAGCAGCGTTTTGCCGCTACCAGTAGCGCTCTGCAGGCAAAATTTATTCAAATCATCCAGTGTATAGGGCGGGACATTTTTATAATCCACCCAATGCCGGTTAAAGCGATCCACGAATGCATTTAGATCGGAGAGCAGTCCTTCGCGATCATTAAAGTAACGATCAAGATAGATTTCGATAAATAGAAGTGTCAGCCACTGATAGTATTTCCAGACAATGGGGCGAGAACGTTTTTCGTTTATTTTCAGCGTATGTCTGACGATATGCTGTTCATAGGCAAGAAGTTGCTCTTTGCTGACAAGGCTGGTGTCATCCCAAAACAGCTCACTCTCAACCAGGTTGTAATAGAACCTGTGAAGATTATCGTGGTCTAATCCCTCCATACGAGGGTCTTTTATAGGATCGGCAAGTACATGAAAGGGCCGCAGTGTCTTCCCTCGCAGTGTATGTTCCCTCAGGGGATCAATCCCGAAGAGACTGATAAGCCACTGATTGAGAAGAAGCTTGTTGCGGAATGCGTGGTTTTTCGGTCCACGTGAACGTCGTCGTGCCATTATCTAATCCTGTTGGGTAATCGCGTGTAAAATTTTCAATTTCAGTTCTTCACTGTCTTCGTTTCCACTCAGCAATGCCGTTATAATTTCTTTCAGCAACTCTCTGTCTATGTTTCCTGCAGCAACATGGTAACTGATATTTTCCATCTCTCGGATAAAACGACCAGCGACAAAGACATATCCATTGAGCAGAAGAAACTGAGCGCCTAATGAAATGGCAATTCGTTTATTTCCGTCAGCGAAGCAGTGAAATTTGCAGGCACTGAAAAAAAGGTACGTCAGCTTATCCTCGAAAGACGGATAATAGTCATTGTTTTGAATATGGTTGAGCGCGCTGTCCAGTGCGTCTGTATTCAGCAGCCCTATTGAACCGCCCCCGCTGACTTCCACAGTTTTACGGTGCACCTCAATGGCCTGCTCAAGCGTGGGATAAATGATGGGCATTATTCACGCTCCTTCAGCCTCTTGAATACGTCCTTCGCCTCCTCAAGCCGTTCGACCAGTTCTTTGCTCTTTTCTCCCAGAAATCGTTCAAATTCGTCGGCCTTCAGAGGAGTAATATATTTTTCAAGCTTCAGGTGCAGGGCATCACGAAATGCCATATCCCGGCTTGCCATTTTATGACGAACCCTTTCAACAAGCGGTTTCCAGTGATGCTGCTTCTCAAATTCCGTAAAAAGCGTGTCCACCACCCACGAGCTTAGCTTATCCCCCTTGTTTTCATAGGCCGCTTCAAGCACCTTGGCAAAACCATATTCATACGAAGCCACTAAATCAAGAATCTCGGAGTAAAACGTATCCCGCACCTTATCTTTGTCGTGAAGTTTAAGCACGTTTCTGTATTCTCGTGCGTTTTCTCGAAAAATGCCCACATAGATCTTGTCAGTATAGAGGGGATATTTAAAATTGCCCATATCCACATAATCGCGCAGGGCGTTTGTGAATTCCTTACGGTAGTTTTCTTCCTGAAAATAGGCGAATATAAAATCCTCATCACGCTGGTTGATATACTTAGTTCCCCCGCCAGTTCTTTGATTGATCGTATCAATGACGATGTCCAGAATCATCTGGCGCAGCAATGTTGCCCTTTCACTCTCTGCAAGCAGCATGGCAATATTGAGAAATGCCCGAAAATCGAAGACGCCGAGTATGGTTGTTTTGGTAACGAAATCTGTTTCGTTACCAAATTGATCCTGCAGAGCCATTTTGAATGTTTTCAGCCTGTTACCACGCAACACCTCGTAACCGTTGTTGCGCAATTCGGCCTCATTTCGACTGAGATAATTATCTATTGTACGAGGAGTTATTTCAAAAAAGTCTGCTACCTGTTCTTTGGTAAGCCGAGTTGATCCTTCAAACATAACCCCTTTTATTTTCGTTGCCTTTTGAATCTCTGTGACGGCGTAAGGGTTATTCAGGATATTCTGACGATCAAGTGGTGAATTTACAAGGTCCTTTGCCATGTCACACTCCTTCCACATCCCACATACGTTTCATGAAGTCCTCTTCGATAAGGCGGACCTTCCAGGTATCGCCTTCAAGTTTCAGATTCGGCAGGTTATTACTGCCATTGACGTAGATGGTGTCAAATTCAAAATCACGAGTACTGATACGATTGCCCTTGAACCACTCATCCAGCATAAGATTGTCCTTCTCCATGTCGCCGGTGAGCTTTCGCCAGACAATGAGAATCTTTTCTTTGTGTCCATTATTGAGATTATTTGGATCGGCGGGTACCCAGCCTTCTACCTTGCGGAACCACCAGTTTTCAGTAGTCAGTAAAGAGTTATCAGTGATCAGTTTCATTTTACCATCGATAACAAGACGTGTCTCTTGATCCTCTGGAATTTCAGGATCGGTTTCGCGCTTGAAGCGTGCGGTGAAGCTCTGCGGGGCGTCAATATAGGTGACGCGAAGGCTGATCAGATAATTGAATGTTTCGATCAAATCTACGTTACGAATTACGTACTCGTCGCTGCCGGGCTTCTTGATTTTAAGTGTGTAGGCAGTCGGATCAGCAAAGGCGTCAATGTTGAGAAGCGATTGGCTGCCCCGGGTTTCCACATCCAGCAGATAGTGGAGCATATAATCTTCGCGGAGGTCGGAATTCCCCGCAATCGCGGCATCGCGGGTTTCGTTTTTGTCAAAACGGAGATTGTTCAATGCGTCTTCGTATGATTCGAGGCGGAGGCACTTGAAGCAGTGGGAGCTGCCGGCATTACGGTACATGGGTTTACCGCTTTTCCAACTTTCGGAATAGACCACCTTGGCAATGCGGGGCTTCAAGACAGTGTCAAAATAGTCACCCATTTCCACGAGAATATATTTGCGCTTGCCGCCGTCTTCTCGGTTAAGGTTGATGACGGCATGTCCGGTGGTGCCAGAACCAGCGAAGTAGTCCAAGATAATCCCATCCGTGGATACACCTGCCCCAAGAAGTTTTTCATACAGTGATACTGGATGACAGTAGGGAAACTCCACGCCTAAGGCCAATACATCCTGCTTACCTCTGCCGGTCTCTTCAATTACAGACGATATTTGCCGTTTGGATTCCCTTGTTAGGTAAACCTTCTTGCGTGGCTGTGTTGTTTCGTCCATTCCAAAAACCACGTCTCCCGCATCAATAAGCCTATTGATTGTTTCCGGTGCCCGAGACCACCCGTTATTAGGAACTGGGCATCTTTTACCGGTTATTGGATGAATCAACGGGATGTGAAACTTGGGGTTGATACGCGGTTCGGGTGCCCCCATTGCTACACTCTGGAAGACTCTCCCATCATCATCAAGCAGGCGGTATGCTCTTTCCCCTCCAGTGAGTTCATCACGATTACTCATCCATTGTGAAAACTCTCTTCGAGATGCGTCATTCACACCACCATGCTTAGAAATAATACTCTTGGCAGCGGATAGGATCTGCCGTATCGAAGTGCTTCCGAGATAAATCGGCCCGTCGCACCATCCGCGCCAGATTACATATTCATGCTGAGTTGCGATGCCTTTGCGGCCCAACATTGGATTTTTCTTATCCCAAACAACGGTACCTGCATTGGGTAATCCGCTCCCCTCAAAGAGTAAGAACAGGTTTTCGTATTCATTCTCGTCTATATGACACATGTAAGAGGCTTCAGCGTTTAACATACCTAATGAAACGAACACCCTATTTTCCATTAGCGCAATCCAGCTCGAATGCTGGTATTCATTTTTGTAGAGGAATCCACTGGTGGTAGTGTTGTATGGGGGATCAATATGCACACACTTCACCTGCTCCTGATAACGTTCCTGTAACAGATTCAGCGCCTGAAAATTTTCCGAATGAATGAGCAGGCCGTCGCACTGCTCATCAAAATCCTCAATTGCGGCTGTCAAACGCGCCTTGAAATCCTCGGCGAAGAACATTGTATCCAGAACAAGAACGGGGTTTGACTTTAGAAACTCCACTGTCAGAGGCACACTATAGCCGGTGGCACCATTTTTGATCAGATCACCATCGGTTGGCTTGATCTCATCAATTGCGAATAGCCGCACCCATTCTTCCCGCTGAGCCTCGTTGGCGGCGATCTCGGGATAGAGTGCCAACGGTACGCGGTCGAGCGTGATGCAGTAGTTGGTTTCCACCACGAACTTTTTCTTGAGCCATAGCTTTTTCTGGAAGTCTTCGAGCTGTGCGAGGAAGTCGATCAGCTTGCCCGCGATCTTGCGCAGTACCTTGAGTTTGGCAAGATAGGTTTCCACTGCTGGAGCCCCGGCGTTTTCGATGTCGTCAAGCCGCATGACCTCGTTCTTGATGTAGAAGTCCAGTTCCCGGCGCATAAAATTGCCAAGGTCCTTATGGATGAAATAATCCATGGTGTTGCGAGCGGTGTACTGATTGATGTATTTCGCGAGGAGCGGACGGTCTTTCTGCTTATCCGTCGGCGCAGGAATTTTCAGGAGTGTTCTATATTCTTTTGCTCCGTTCAGATTATCCAGAGCTTTTATTACGGTTTCCACTGCCTCGGCATTGCGCCGTTCCCGCCATGTTCCTTCCTGCGAACTGCCCTTTTCGGGATCGGGGCGATATTCGAAATTGACAACCAGTTCCCCGTTATCATCGAGACATGCCGGGGCTTCTTTGTGTATGATGAAAAAGCGTTTTTCGCTTTCCGATACTTTTATATTGCCGTGCTCGCCTTCCGCAGCATCAACGATTTTAAAATGCACCCGCCGCGGTTTTACTTCGGTGTCTTTGAAAAGACCCAGACTGTCCTCTTTTTGCAGCGCCAGGACTTCCCCGGTCTGCATAATGTCAAAGGTGTAGTTGCTAAAATATTCCGACGTCTTTATGTAATACTGATCCATGTTGGCCCAGACGAGTTTTACTTCTTCTCCGTTATAGGGAATTGCAAAGGGAGCCGCCTTGCCTGATGTTTCGCGTGTATAATAACGACGGGAAATGAAGTCACCGTTGTCGTAATAACGCTCGAAAAAACGATAGAGGTGGTCGTATATTTCGCCTTCCCCATCCTCTGTTAGCAATGCCGCTTCATATTTCGCCTGGGCTTCCTGCACCTTCGGTGAATTTTCCGGGTCAGTGGCGCCATATTCCTTGGCAGTTTTAAGCTCTTGTTCGTATTCAGTCTTCAGTCGCGCTTTCTTGCTCTCATCGACCGTACCAAATGCATCTTCTATGACGCCAAGCAGGTCTTTATCGAGAAACTCCGTAATCTGCTCCGCCTTGGCATGCATAATCCGGTAAAAGCCGAAGTCCAGATCGGGTTGATCAAGCTGGAAAAGTCTTTTTAGAAGCACGATAAGTTTCTGCCGCTGTTGTTCTTTCGTCGGCATATTCTTCAGTCCTTTCTTGTCTAATTCACCAACCACCGAATGGTAAAGAGTGGTTGAATTTCCGTTTTCTGTTTCATTCTTTTTTCGAGGGCGTCAATAAGCATATCACGCTTCTCGGCTATTTCGTCTTCAACATCGAATATTTTTTGACGAAGCTTTCGTTTCTTTTTCTCAAGTAATCGGATTTGTCCCTGCAGTTCCCTCTGTCCCTGCATAGTCGTTGCCAGACGGGCCTGCCTGTTCAGAGCGCGAATCTGCTTTTTTGTGTCGTCGAGTTCCCTGCCTGCGGCGACTTCCATGTCGTCGGCCCATTTGTTCAACTGCTCGCGCGCTTCATTAAAATGGCGGCTGTTTTGTTCAAGAGAGCGCGAAATTGTTGCCCGTGCATGTCGGTTTGCCTCGGATTTCAACCGATCTTCGTATCCGGTCTTTGTTATATTACTGTTTACAATATGGCCACCGCAATGAAACAGTTTTTCACACGTTTCCTGGTCAAGAGACATACCGTCATCAGTAAAACCAGAAAAAAGCAAATACTCTTCCCTGTCGAAAGAATCGATGCAAAGACGCTGTAAATGAAGCAAGCCAGAATTGTGCCGAATGTTTTCAACTACGGTGATCTTAGCGGGATGGTTCGTAATATCAAATTGGACTTCGGCCGCAGGTGTCTCACAGCTTTTGCCGCCACTGGTAACACATTCTCCAAGAGGATGGCTCAGACGGTAGAGAAATTTTCCCGATATGTTCTCCTGATTTTTAGATATAAGGTGATACCGTCCAGTTGGACTTTCAGGAATAGGCGACACAAAGAGATCAAATGAAAGTGACTTATTGTCGAATTTTGCGTTTTCATTCAGGACATGGCGTGTAAGATCCCAGAACATTTTGCCCATACGGTCAAGACGTTCATGAGTACCTGCAAGATTTACTTTCAACCGCGCGTGGACATCTTCATCAAAGTGTTCAAGAAGAGTTTGTCGCGCATCCTGCAGCCTGCTTTCAATTTTTTCGTCAAGCTCAGACTGAAGCGCGGCAAAGGCCTGTTCAATTTCTTCAGACGTTCTGCACTGTTGATATATCTCAAGGACTCGCCGCTCAAAATCCACGCCTGATTCAATACTGCCCAGCACTTCGTCAGAGGCACCGAAAACACCGGTAAAGAGATTAAATTTTTCTTCGAGAAGTCTGTAAACGCGCTGGTCAGCATCGTTGCGTTCGTTGAGAAAATTAATCACAACCACATCGTATTTCTGACCATAACGATGACATCGGCCGATGCGCTGCTCGATCCGTTGAGGATTCCATGGAAGATCAAAATTTATTACGAGGGAACAAAACTGGAGATTAATACCTTCTGCGCCAGCTTCGGTTGCAATGAGAATACTTGCAGAATCTCGAAAACGCTCAAGTATGGCCGTTCGAACATCGATTGCCCTCGATCCTGTCGCTCTCC
>Ga0208902_1001381_pt1 | contig 11599 bp, 7 predicted proteins | sample AntAceMetag02UKH_FD_184767 | JGI IMG/M metagenome (GOLD analysis project Ga0208902, IMG submission 184767) | Saline lake microbial communities from Ace Lake, Antarctica - Antarctic Ace Lake Metagenome 02UKH (SPAdes) (version 2) | ecosystem: Environmental > Aquatic > Non-marine Saline and Alkaline...
TGATTTCGTGCTCTTTTCTCTTGCTCATCAGATGCACTCCATGCTTCGAAAGCAGGATATTGTCGGAAGATGGGGGGGGGGGAGGAATTTATATTAATGCTTCCTAATACAAAATTAGAAGGCGCAAAAATAATTGCTGAAAAAGTCAGAGAAGCTATCCATGATAAAGTGATACATTATAAAAATAATGAAATATCCGTAACAGTTACCTTATGTATAGTGCTATTTGATGAAATGCAACCAATAAATGATTGTATAAAAAAAGCAGACAAAGCCCTCTACGAAGGAAAGAGGAGAGGAAAGAATTGCGTGGTAGAATTCGGATAATTAGTGACCTAAATAAATGAAGGCTTAATTATTTTATTACAGTCAATAATCAAGGAACCATTAAAAATTAATTGAGTGAATTTTCGCAATTTGAAGGATAAAGAACTATTTATAAATTCTGACTTAATAAACCAGAGTATAACACTACAAACCCGAGTCGGGCTTGAAAGATTATATTATAAAAAGCATCTTCTTGAAGAAGTTTTTCAGCTTACTTAAAACATATTTATTCTATAGCTAACACTCCGCCACTTACTTCAATCTCTTCAAAACCATAAATTGGTGCTGCATTCTCATCAATCAATTCTAAAGTTCCTGGATTAATAGTAATAGAACTTACACCTGTACCAACTCCTCTTAATGTAAAATAAAATAGTGTGCCATCCCCATCAATCCCATCAAAACCACTAGTTTGGGTCAAACCAATACAAACATTCAAACAACCAGGTTCATTAATGCTTGATTTTAATGCATCATTATTCCAGAATTCACCCTCTGTAACAGGATTCTCCGGCAATTCAATTAATGTGCTATCAAAAACAATCTCACCTGAAAATGCAAATAAATCTACTGCATTCTCTATCTTAACTGAAAAAGTGGATGTGGCATTTACTCCAATTGTCTGTTCAGATGGTTCTATTTTTAACCTTAACTGTGTATCTGGTCCAGTTCCATTTCCATTCCCATTACCTCCACATGACACAAGTAAAATTAAAAATACTATCGGAACAATAAATAAAATTTTTTTCATTTTTATCCTTCTTTATTTTATTATGATCATTTTTTTACAATCTATCACTTTATTATTATTTTGTAACATATAAAAATAAATTCCTGATGAAACAGGTTTGTTGTTTTCATCTCTGCCATCCCAGGTTACTGTGTATTTTTCGTTCTCCGTTCTCCATTCTCCGCCTTCAATTGTCCTTACTTTCTGTCCTTTTACATTATAAATTTCAATCTTTGCGTTCTCGGCGTTTGCGGTAGTTAATGAGAAAGAAATGATTGTCCCACCCCGATTAAATCCGGGATTATCGGGATTAAATGGATTAGGATAATTCTGGTATAATTTATTTACCTTAATAATCTCAATTATTGGTAAATCAAATTTTTCAGCAATATGATTTCTTATCTTAATTTCAATTTCACTGTTACCAAGTGAGTTGTAAATCTCAACAAAATTATCTCTATATTGTTCTAAATTGTTTGGAATAAAAGGACTTTCAAGGACTGCTGAATGGGTTTTATTCCAATTTAAGCATATTGCTAAGACATCTATTATGTTAACCTCTCCATCTCCATTACAATCTGCCAAAGCAGCACAAGGTTCATCCCACCCGCCAGGATAATCGTTCGCTTTCCATTCAAATGAAATTGAACTTCGGGGTGAGCCTGTATCTCTCCAATAAACACCTATTGGTAATATATCTTCCTCATTAACGATTCCATTATAATCCGTATCTCCAGGCCAGATTAAGAAAATTTCACCTATGTCATAATAATACGCTCCCATATCTGCTCGTGTACCATCAGGGTCTAAAGAGGAATTTGGGTCTCCAGCATTTATACAAGGTGAATTTTCTGTTAAATGATAATCTCCATTTGCCGGGTCTAAAAATAATGGGTCTGCATCTATATTACCTACCCGCCAATTTACTGTTCCGTTATTATTAGTTAAAATTCCACTTTCACCACACTGAATATCTGAATAGGAAATTGTAATTGTGCTCGGGGAACTATATTCAGGGATATATTCAGAGAAGTAAATTTCTTGCGGAGAGTCATTCCATAGAATACAATTTTTCAGAATTGGACTGGAAGACCAACGACAGAAAATCCCACCACCATAATCAGCACTATTTTCATTTATAGTAACATTTTCCAGACTCGGACTTGAATAAGCATAACAGTAAATCCCACCACCATCATCAGCACTATTTCCTATTATAGTAACATTTTCCAGACTCGGACTGGACTCATGACAGTAAATCCCACCACCATTCCAATCAGCACTATTTCCTGCTATAGTAACATTTTTCAGACTTAGACTGGAATAATCATTACAGTAAATCCCACCACCAGAACCAGCACTATTTTCTGATATCGTTACATTTACTAAACTCGGACTAGAATGCCAATGACAGTAAATCCCACCACCATAAGCATTAGCACTATTTCCTGTTATGGTAACATTTTCCAGACTAGGACTGGATTCTAAAGAACAGAAAATCCCACCACCTCCATAACCAGCACTATTTTCCGTTATCGTTACATTTACCAGACTCGGACTGGATTCATTACAGTAAATCCCACCACTATAAGTAGCACTATTTTCTATTATTGTAACATTTAACAAGCTCGGACTGGAAGAATTTCTACAAGTTATTCCACCACCTGTGTAATTTGGATAAGAACCACCGCCTTGTCCATTTGTAATTGTAAAACCACATAAAACAGCGGTAGTATCTTCTCCATTCACAAATGTTACCACACTTTCAATACCTCCTCCATCAATTACTGTCTGGGATATGTAAGAAGTATCCTGTGTTGTTAAATATAAAGATGCAATCGTTATATTTTTTCCATTGAAATTAATGTTTTCTACATAAGTTTCAGGTTTAACTAGAACAGTATCACCATCAACGGCTATGTTAATGCCTGCCTGTATTGTAGGTTGGTCTGCAGGTATGTTAATAATTGTTGCTGATAAATATGAGCAATAAAAAGTGATAATAAATAATAAGATAATTCTTGTTTTCCCCGAAAGTATTCGGGATTTCATTTCATTCAACATTTTTTCCTTCTTTTTTGGATTTTTTTGTTTTCATTCTATTTATCTATTTCACCAACAAACATTTTTTCACATCTTCTGTTCTTCCATTTATATTTAACTTATAAAAATACAATCCCGAGCTTACTTTATTTCCATACGCATCGTATCCATTCCAGAAAATTGAATGATTGCCTGATTGCCTGAACTCGTTAATAAGAGTTTTAACTTTCTGTCCTTTTACATTGAATATTTCAAGTTCAATTTTGCTATTTTGTTTAATAGAAAAAGAAATTTTAGTTTCGGGATTAAAAGGATTAGGATAATTTTGGCTTAATTTATTTACATTAACAATCTCAATAATTGGTAAACCGAATTTTTCAGCAATATGATTTCTTATCTTAATTTCAATTTCACTGTTACCAAGTGTGTTGTAAATCTCAACAAAATTATCTATGTAGTCCTCTATATTATCAGGAATCAAGGGTTCTTCTATTACTGTCTCATGAGTGTAATGCCAATTAAGACAAATCGCTAATACATCTGTTATGTTAACCTCTCCATCTCCATTACAATCTGCCAATGAAGCAATAGGTTCTTCCCACCCTCCAGGATAATAGTTCACTACCCATTCAAATGAAATTGTACTTCTTGGAAAACCGGTATCTCTCCAATAAACACCTATTGGTAATATATCTTCCTCATTAACAATTCCACTATAATCCGTATCTCCAGGCCAGATTAAGATAATATCACCTTGATCATAATAAAAAGCTCCCATATCTGCGATTGTGCCATCTGGGTCAAGAGGTGAATCAGGGTCTCCAGCATCTATACAAGGTGAATTAGATGTTAAATGATAATCTCCATTATCAGGATCTAAAAATAATGGGTCTAACTGAATATTGTAATAAACATCACAACTATCTCCATTTGTATTTGTAGTTACATTTACTCCTATAGAATCATTACAATTGTAAAAATTACCATTCTCATTATTATAGAAATCTGAATAGGTTATTGTTGGATTACCTGAATATACACAAATACCATAATTAGCTGTATTATTTGCAACAATTGTATTAACCAAACTCGGAGAGGAATTATAACAGCAGTAAATTCCACCACCATCACCAGCAATATTTCCTGTTATAGTAACATTTTCCAGACTTGGATTGGAATACCAAAGACAGTAAATCCCACCACCTCTATCATTAGCAGTATTTCCTGTTATAGTAACATTTTCCAGACTCGGATTGGAAGTCCAAAAGCAAATCCCACCACCATGAGAAGAAGCGCTATTTTCTGTTATAGTAACATTTTCCAGATTTGGGCTGGAAGACGAAAAACAGTAAATCCCACCACCATAATCAGCACTATTTCCTGTAATAATAACATTTACCAGACTAAGACTTGATTCATAACAACAAATTCCACCTCCACTGCTACCAGCACTATTTCCTATTATAGTAACATTTTCCAGAATCGGACTGGAAGACCGACAGTAAATCCCACCACCATAATCAGAAGCACTATTTCCTATTATAGTAACATTTTCCAGACTAGGACTGGAATAATAACAGCGAATCCCACCACCATTTCCATCAGAAGCACTATTTCCTGTTATAGTAACATTTTCAAGACTTGGATTGGAATACCAAACGCAGTAAATCCCACCACCATAATCAGCAATATTTCCTGTGATAGTAACATTTTCAAGACTTGGATTGGAACCCCAAACGCAGTAAATCCCACCACCTCTATCATTAGCAGTATTTCCTGTTATAGTAACATTTTCCAGACTCGGACTGGATTCATCACAGTAAATCCCACCACCATCATCGTAAGCAATATTTTCTGTTATAGTAACATTTTCCAGACTCGGACTTGAATTCACACAATAAATCCCACCACCATTACCATTAGAAGCATATCCATTTTTTATTGTAAAACCAGATAAAACCGCAGTTGTATCTTCTTCATTTTCAAATTTAACAACACTTCTATTCCCATTTCCATCAATAATGGTTTGTGAAATATAAGAAGTATCCTGTGTTGTTAGAAACAGAGAGCCAACTGTAATGTTTTTGCCATTAAAATTAATATTTCCCACATAAGTTCCAGGTTGCACTAGAACAGTATCACCATCAACGGCTATGTTAATGCCTGCCTGTATTGTAGGTTGGTCTGCAGGTATATTGATAATTGTTGCTGATAAATATGAGCAACAAAAAGTGATAACAAATAATAAAATAATTCTTGTTTTCCCCGAAAGTATTCGGGATTTCATTTCATTCAGCATTTTTTCCTTCTTTTTTGGATTTTTTTTGTTTTCATTCTATTTATCTATTTCACCAACAAACATTTTTTCACATCTTCTGTTCTTCCATTTATATTTAACTTATAAAAATACAATCCGGAGCCTACTTTATTTCCATACGCATCGTCTCCATTCCAAAAAATTGAATGATTGCCTGATTGCCTGAAATCGCTAATAAGAGTTTTAACTTTCTGACCTTTTACATTGAATATTTCAAGTTCAATTTTGCTATTTTGTTTAATAGAAAAAGAAATTGTAGTTTCGGGATTTCCCGATATGTATCGGGATCCACCTCTGGTGGAAAATGGATTAGGATAATTTTGGTATAATTTATTTACCTTCACAATCTCAATTATTGGTAAATCAAATTTTTCTGCAATATGATTTCTTATCTTAATTTCAATTTCACTGTTACCAAGTGAGTTGTAAATCTCAACAAAATTATCTCTGTATTGTTCTAAATCTTTTGGAACAAAAGGACTTTCAAGGACTGTTGAATGGGTTTTATTCCAATTTAAGCAAATTGCTAAGACATCTGTTATGTTAACTTCTCCATCTCCATTACAATCTGCCAAAGCAGCATAAGGTTCATCCCACCCGCCAGGATGAACGTTCTCTATCCATTCAAATGAAATTGAACTTCGGGGTGAGCCGGTATCTCTCCAATAAACACCTATTGGTAATATATCTTCCTCGTTAACAAATCCATTATAATCCGTATCTCCAGGCCAGATTAAGATAATTTCACCATGATCATAATAATACGCTCCCATATCTGCAATTGTGCCATCTGGATCAAGGGGTGAATCGGGGTCGCCAGCGTCAATACATGGTGAATTTTCATTTAAATGGTAATCTCCATTTGCTGGGTCTAAAAATAATGGATCAGCATCTATATTACCTTCTAACCAATTTACTGTTCCGTTATTATTAGTTATAATTCCACTTTCACCACCCTGTACATCTGAATAGGAAATCGTAATTGTGTCCGGGTCACTATCTTCAGAGAAATAAATCTCTTGTGGATAGTCATTCCAAAGAATACAATTTGACAGACTAGGGTAGGACGGATATAAACTAGAATTACAAAAAATCCCACCACCATATACAGCAATATTTCCTGTTATAGTAACATTTACTAAACTCGGAATGGAATGACCAGACCAGTAAATTCCACCACCATATACAGCACTATTGCCCGTTATTGTAACATTTACCACACCCAGACACAGATGGGAATTATTACAGCTAATCCCACCACCATATACAGCACTATTTAATGCTAGGATAACATTTTCCAAACTTAGAGTAGAATAAGTACAGCCAATCCCACCACCACCAGTAGCACTATTTCCTGTTATAGTAACATTTTCCAGACTCGGGACGGAAACATAAAAGTAAATTCCACCACCAGAACTTTCAGCACTATTATCTGTTATAGTTACATTCTCTAAATTCGGGAAGGAATCACTGCAGTAAATCCCACCACCACGAAAATAAGCAGAATTTCCTGTTATGGTTACATTTTCCAGACTAGGTCTGGAACAATAAGAACAGCAAATCCCACCACCACCCCAACCAGCAGAATTACCTGTTATAGTAACATTTTCAAGACTAGGACTGGAATGATCACAGTAAATTCCACCACCAGAACCTTCAGCACTATTATCTGTTATATTTACATTCTCTAAACTCGGGGAGGAATCACTGCAGTAAATCCCACCACCAGAACTTTCAGCACTATTATCTGTTATATTTACATTCTCTAAACTCGGGGAGGAATCACTGCAGTAAATCCCACCACCAGAAGCAAAATAACCTGTAGCAGAATTTCCTTTTATATTAACATTTTCCAGACTAGGACTGGATTCATAACAGTAAATCCCACCACCATCAGAAGCACAATTTCCTGTTATAGTAACATTTTTTAGACTCGGACTGGAATTATAACAGTAAATCCCACCACCTTTATGCGCAGAATTTCCTTTTATAGTAACATTTTCAAGACTAGGACTGGAGTTAACACAGTAAATTCCGCCGCCAATGTAGTCATAATAACCATTACTATCAGGGTCAGCATAAGTTCCGCTACCATTTTTTAGTGTAAATCCATTTAACACCGAATTAGAATCTTCCTCATTTTCAAAAGTAACAACACTTCCACTACTATCTCCATCAATTACTGTCTGGGATATGTAAGAAGTATCCTGTGTTGTTAAGAACAGCGAACCGACTGTAATGTTCTTACCGTTACCGTTATAATTGATATTTTCGTAATATGTTCCTGGTTGCACCAATACAGTATTTCCATCACTTGCAGCATCAATACCTGCCTGTATTGTTTGGTAATCAGCAGGAACATTTATTATTGTTGTTTCTTCAATCTCAACATTTATCGGATTTGTATAATTATCTACAGGTGGAACCAAATAAAAATCTACAGTTCCATTGTTTTGATATTTAAGATGTATTTCATATGTGCCGGGACCATTATAATTATCAAATTCAAGTATATCTTGAAATTCAAAATATTCAGTTACATTATTTGCTATAGTTACACCTCCACCCTCTTCTGAATCAATGTTGTATAAAAAATTTCCATCATTGTCATGTATAGCCATATATATATTTCCAGCCCAGCCAACATCATCAAAATTTGTAATTGAAACAGTTGCTGTCACTTGTTCTTCATATATCATTGGATTAGGTGATATAACTATTGGGGATGCCATTTCAAGATTTTGAATATAATTATAATATCTTGGTGTATAATCTTCTAAATCAATTATGTTATAATCTCTATATGATACTCTCCAGTCAACTGCTGATGATTCAACAGTGTTTATTGTACCGGTTGGATTATCACTTATTACCAAACGCACATGATGACCTGCTTTATTAATTATATCTCCATGCTTTAATTCATTGAAAGTGGAATAAGCAGTAGAAATATCTGGTAATGTAGAAGTTCCATATTTTTGTGATAAACCCCAGGCTCTTGAAACAAGACCAGAGCAATCAACACCCACACAGTAAGTTGGTCCCCAACTAACAGATTCACAATAATTATCACCTGCATAAACTCCATTTGACATTTGAGCTACAAATGTATCTATTTCTGTCCATCCACCCCATTTATAAGGCACTTTTTGCTTTTGACCAATAGTTACCCAATCGGGTGTATCAATATAAGCGCCGTCTGGAGTTTGTACTATACCATTTGAAATATTTGAAGTTGTTGCTGTCCATTCAAGACTTTCGTATTCTGCTGAATTTTGTATTATTTCCGCTCTACTGATTGGTAATTCTTCTTTAGAAAAACTATTTTTAATACTTCCATCTTTACTTCTTAATAGATGCTCATTATAATGATATTCTTCTTTAAAATCAGGTACAATATCTTTGTTTAGTTTTTCATCATAAATTAATTGATACAGGATTCCTTTCTTTGGGGTTGCAATAAAGTAAAATACACCATTATCATTTATTTTGATGTCATGTTTCATATATATAAAGTACATATTTGGTAATTTCATTTTATTTACAATTTCTTTTTCCGTAAGAGAATATACTAATATTTCCCTCTCTATTTTTATTGGTACTTCATTTTTAAAATATTCAATATTTAGAAATAACTTAGATTTATATTTTCCTAATATAGTCACTGTTGCTAATTTTTTATCTAAATCGTATATTTTTTCCAAATTCAAGTTTTTTTGATTTGATATTTGTAATGAAAAAGTATTGTTTGATAGTTTGATAGTTTTGCATTTAAAATTTTCACCCAATAGCCATCCATTTATTTCATTATTAATCTGTGAAATGGTATCAAGATACAAGCTATTTTTAATAACAGGATAACTTTTTTCGTCGGAAGTCAACACATAAAGATCGTTTTTAAATGCGGATAATCTATTAATAAATTTGAATTCTTTGTTTATAGAATACTTTTTTATCAAAGCACCTGAATCATTATATTCATATATCAAATAATTGCTCAAAACATAAAATTTATTATTGTTATATACAAAATCTTCCGGGATAAAATCTAAATCAAAGGCATTGAGAAATTGCCCATCTTTTGAATAAATTTTTATGTTTTTTTCTACATTAGACAAAAAAGCAACTCGGTCATTGTCCAGTATTTCAAATGACAAAATAGCATAATTTCCACTATGATGTAATTTTGTTTTTAAACCAAGTTGTTCATCCCATTGAAAATTGGATATTTCTTCATATCTAAATCCTGCAGTAGCTTTCACTGAAAATATCACAGTAATCAATAAAATCAATAGTAATTTCTTCATTTCTATCTTCCTTTAATTTGTTAACTCATTCATATGCTACCATAACCACTTATATTTTACAAATTTGAACAATAAATCGACCTTGAGTAAAGACGTAATCACTAAGGGAATTTCTTGTAAAAATATATGAATCAGTTCGTTGCTTTGATGATCTTGTGAATTTATTTAAGTATGAATTATTTACATAAGAAACAATAAAAATTGTGAATGAAACACAATGAATTTCATTATTAGAAAAATTTACCAAAATGTTTTCTTTATATAATTTTAGATTTCCAATATTTTTTACTATTATCATAAACGCACATTCCAAAAATATTTTTAAGATGTTGTTATCTTAATAAATAAATATTATTTATTAACCATTCATTAATTTGATTGTCAAATATTTCATAATTTAGTTACTAATTTACTTTTTCTATATCATGAAGTCAAAGGGCTATATTGATAAAATACTATTTCTACTCCAAAAAAACTTGACGCTCGTCATGAGCGTATTAACTTTTTGTTCAAATTTTTTTGAATAAAAAATTAAGGTTGAATGCTAATATTAAAAATGACTAAAAAATATTTGCCAATTCTTTTGCTAATTAACTTACTATTAGTCAGTTGTGCAGATTTTCTTGAACCAATTATTAACAATGGGGAGCTTGTGATCGAAGCAATTATTCCCACTATCGGCTTTGCCAGAGATGTATTTGTCTCTGATGATTATATCTATATAGCCGAAGATCAAGCTGGTTTTTCCATTTATAATAAAGCAAACAATTCACTTGTAGCTCACTGCTATGGTGATATTGAATATGCACGTCTTATTCAAGTAGTCGAACCTGTTGATTTATTATTTATATATGATTACAATGGAAGTCCTGGTAGGTTAGTTGTCTATGATATAACTAATATCACAAACCCAAGCGAGACATGGCCTATCACAAGTGCTGGTGATAGAGTTGTTAATAAACTTTTCTGTGAAATACAACCAAATAATAGTGTAAATGTATATTGGACATTTGGTGATAAATTCCGTTTTGGAAACTATATAATTAATGAACCTTGGTTAGGTTCAGATGGGTATGCTTTCCCCAATGCAATAAAAGGCTTTGATATTATAGACACTCTGCTTTTTGTAACAGGAGAACAGAGAGGATTGTATATCACAAACCGTAATGATGGCACTATCATAAGTGAAGTTAATACTCCCGGAACAGCAGTCGATGTTAAGGTGCATGGCAATTATGCTTATATTGCAGATAAAGAATATGGAATCTCTGTCATTGATATTTCAGATATTACTCGACCTGAGCTGATTTACAATCACGATACATCTGGATATGCTCAAAGAATCGACGCTGAAGGAGATTATCTTGCGGTTGCTTCCGGTGGCGGGGGAGTATATCTGTTTGATATTTCAGACAGAGCTCAACCGGAATTCGCAGATCGCTGGGATGATTCGGATATCGGCTACACCTATGATGTAGATATGCGCGATGGGGAAGTATTTGTTGCAACCCGAGAGGGTGTATATCGAATGTTGATAATTCATGATAAATAAAAAAAAACATAGAGGATCCAAATGAAAAAAACACTCTTAATTATTATTCTCAGTTTTATTTGTTTTTCAAATGTAAATGCTTCATCTAGTGACACTGTTGCTCTTTCTCAGGATGAAAAAGTAATGAAATGTCAATTTTCAAACTTACAAGTATCAGAACTGCGTTTTGAACTACCGGATTTTGAACAATCTTCAGTGTATGAAAAGAATGTTAAGTACACCAAAATCACCATTCCGACTGAAGGAGCATTAGTGCTCGAAGGGTATCCCGATCTCCCTGTTATCAGCAGACTTATTGCTATTCCCTCTCAAGGATCAGTAAG